>QGCX01000180.1_pt1 | contig 13878 bp, 11 predicted proteins | sample 4708031 | NCBI WGS metagenome assembly QGCX01 (sample SAMN08941163, study PRJNA450518) | Sediment metagenome, whole genome shotgun sequencing project. | reverse complement strand
GCGAAGTCCCCGCCACCCTATGAGCTGCTGAAACGCGACGAAGTGATCCTGACATTCGATGATGGCCCGGCCTGGTCTCGCACCAAACGGGTGATGAAAGAACTGTCGAAGGAATGCACACGGGCGACCTTCTTCCTTCAGGGAAACAGGGCTGAAACCTGGCCAGGCATCGCAAAATCCATCCTCAAAGCCGGTCACACGGTTGGCAGCCACAGCTGGGACCATGCGAATCTGGCCGAACTTCCCCTGCCGGACGCCATAGAGAACGCGAAACACGGGCACGCTGCCGTGTCCGCCGCGATCGAACAGGAAACGCCCCTGTTCCGCTTTCCCTTTATCGCGACCACGCCGGAACTGTCCGAAGCGATCCGCGCAGCCGGCCTGATCGACGTTACTGTGACCGCCGATGGGGCGGACTGGACCGATATTTCCCCCGAAGAGGCAGTCGCCCAGATACTGACCATGCTGGAACAGCACGACCGGCGCGGCATGGTCCTGCTTCACGACCCTTTTTCCAGATCCGCCAGACGCACGCGCCTTCTGTTGCAGTCATTGAAGGCTGAAGGTTACCGCGTCGTCGCACTGGAGCAGCCGGAAGGCTGATTCCCGTATATGGCGAACTGGCACACATCCTGCACCGCCTGCCCGATACGAAACTCCTGATCCGGCCGCCATGATAACCCAGATCCGAACTGCCCTGTTTTCTGCCATCCTGTTCGCCATAGGCTTTGTCGCCGTGGCGGTGCCCCTGTCGCTTGGCATGCGCGCTGCTGCGCCGATGCCGGACCTCCTGGTCCTCAGCCCCAAGCTGGATGCCTACAAGGCGGCGCCGGAGAAATACGACACAGTCTTCATCGGCAGCTCGCGTACTTTCTATCATATCCTTCCGGATGCCGTGGAACGCGGCGCGGCCGAGGCCGGCTGTCCGGACTGGAACGTCTACAATCTCGGCGTCTTCGGCCTGACCGGCGCCGAGCAGGACTGGATGATCGACCAGGTCGTCACCGCCGGCGGAGACTCGCTGAAGCGTATTGTGATCGAAGACGCCCTGCCGAACGAGCGTACGCTGGACGGCGTCACCACAAACCGGGCCCGCTATTTCAACAGCCCGGACATGTGGCCTGCGCAGATTGCCAGCATCACCTCCTATCCGGAATCCCTGCCGAAACGCGTTTTCCGGGCGGGCATGCTCACACTGGGAGCGGGATTTGACCTTTCAGGCGTTGGCCGGGGAGCGGAACTCATGTTCCCGCCAGGCGAGGCACCCGAACCGAAAGAGTTCGACCTGTCGAATGATGGGTTCGAAGCCCTCGGCTCGATCATGACGCCGGACATCGAAGCCCGCCGCAAGGATTTCGAGGACAATCCCGAAAAGTTCCAACAGGACCTGGCCCTCTATGGGGCGCATAGCGACGAAGACGTCAACGCGCGCGCCGCCTATCTCGCTGAGCGGCTGGACGGCCTGAAGGCGCGCGGCCTGAACGCAGCGCTCTACATCTCGCCCGACCTGCCGGAACTCGACCGCACGCCCCGCACCGGCGAAGCGGTGAAGGAACTCGGCGACTACAAGGTGCTGAACTTCAACCGGCCGGATGCCTATCCGGACCTGTTCGATCGCGACCTGTGGTTCGATTTCAGCCATTTCGGCGAAACGGGCGCGCGCATGCTGAGCCTCAAGGTCGGCGCGGAATACTGCGCCATGTCATCCACCGGAAAGGATACGGTCGCCAATGCTGTTCGTTGAAGCCCGCTTTTTCCTCTTTTTCGGCCTTGTCTTCGGTCTCGTTTGGGCATTGCGCAGCAATCTGTGGCGTAAACGCGTCCTGACGCTGGCGTCCTATGTGTTCTATGGCGCGTGGGATTGGCGCTTCCTCGGCCTGATCATGATGGTGACGATTGTCAGCTATCTGGTCGGCAATGCGGCTACGCTGCCGGAATCCGAAACGAAGAAACGCAAATGGGCCCTGGGCACAGGCATCGTCTTCGCCCTGATGGTTCTTGGCCTGTTCAAATACTTCAACTTCTTCGCCGACAGCTTCGTCGATTTTGCCGGACTGATGGGGTTCAATGCCGGGCATGTGACGCTGAACCTCGTCCTGCCGGTGGGCATCAGCTTCTATACCTTCCAGGCCATCTCCTACATGGTGGACGTGCACCGCGGCGTCATTGGCGCACGGCGCAGCTTCCTGGATGTCGCCTTCTACATCGCCTTCTTCCCGCAACTGGTTGCCGGACCGATCGTGCGCGCCTCGGATTTCATTCCGCAAATGGATACCGCGCGGAAATGGAGCAATGTGGCCGTGCGGGCGAGCGTGGCCCTGTTCCTGGTCGGCTTCTTCAAGAAGGCCTGCGTCTCCGACAATATCGCGCCATATGTGGACCTGATATTCGCCGATCCGTCGGCATATACAGCGCATAGCGTAATCGCTGGTGTTCTGCTTTACGGCATCCAGATCTATTGTGACTTTTCTGGCTATTCCGACATGGCCATCGCGACGGCCGGCCTGCTCGGCTACAAATTCCCGCCGAACTTCAATTCGCCCTACCTCTCCCGGGACATCCAGATCTTCTGGCGCCGCTGGCATATTTCCCTGTCCAGCTGGCTGCGCGATTACCTCTACATTCCGCTCGGCGGTAACCGGAAAGGCGACATGCGCCGCGACGTGAACCTGATGACCACAATGGTCCTCGGCGGACTGTGGCACGGGGCCTCGTTCAACTTCATCATCTGGGGCTTCCTGCATGGCCTCGCCCTCATGGTCGAGCGGACCTGGAGCGATCATGTCGCCAAACGCTTCAATCCGATGGGACTGATTGGCATTATCGTCGGGACAGCGATGACGTATTACTGGGTGAACCTCGCCTGGATCTTTTTCCGGGCACCGACACTTGAAGAGTCCTTGGCAATCTCGAAGACTTATCTGACGTTCAGTTCCGAGGGCACACAGAACCTGCCGGCGGTCGTCTGGCCGTTCATCCTCGCGATGGGCGTGTTCCATATCTTCAGCCACCGGATCAAGCTGGGCGAGATGCTGGCACAGATCCCGCCCGCCCGCTTCGCTCTGGCGACCGGTGCGCTTGCGGCCCTGGCCCTGTCCTTCGTGCCGCTCGGATACCGCCCCTTCATCTATTTCCAGTTCTAACGGACGCCAGACATATCGTTCAGACAAGAAACGCCCCGGATGTTCAGTCCGGGGCGTTCTGCCTTTGCCCACCGTTCTGGCGGAGAGACAAGGCTCAGCGGTTACCAGCGATATCGGTGGCCACCACGGCGAGGTCCACTGCCGCGATGTGGGATACCCCGGATTTCCGTCACACGGCCATGGCGGACCTTACAGCTTACACTTGTCTCAAATTCATGTCGGCGCCCCTCAAACTCCACTTCCCGGAAGCGCACGGTATAACCGTGCCGGCGATATGGCTGGGCCCAGGCACGACTGTCGAAATCGACATCGCGAAAGCCCATGCGGCGGGCTTCCCGGCGGATACCTGCACGGCAGGCCCGGATCGCACTGCGGCTCATCCGGTCGCGAACGTTCGGGGCGTAACCACGGGCGCCCCCTCGATAACTGTACGCAGCCGGACGATAGTCACCTCCCCGATGGCCGACTTCGATAAACAGCGTTGAATTGTCCCCCATACTGGTGACAAGGCCCGCGCGCACTGGCGGGCTGTCGGCCGAGGCAGGGAGTGCAAAGAGGGCAGACGCAGCAAGGGCAACGGCGGCCGCTCCAGAAGTCATGACGTGTTTCATCATGCTTCCCAGAAAACATACTGTACCGGAACCGTATCTGAAATGCGCGTTCATATCCCGTTGCCGGACGACTTAGGCAGACCGCATTCATTTCGACACAAAAACGACTTTTTTTGCCACAATTCGCGTTTCAAGCGAACAAAGCGGCACGCAATACGCGCGCAGCTGCATTTTTTCGAACCATTCCGATAATTAAGGTGACGAAACTCCGTGACACGGGCATGCGAAGAGATAAACCGACAATCCAGAACGGATGGTGAAGCCATGAACAAATCATTGGCCTGGAAAATTACGGCTGTATCCCTCGCGGTACTGATGACCGCGTGCGGCGGCGGTGGAAGCGGCACAGGCAGCGGTGACGGCACTGGGGGCGTAACAACGCCCATTTCGCCGCCTCCGCCACCTCCGCCGCCACCTCCTCCGCCACCGGCTACTCAGGGAGATTCCGGATTTGCGACACAGGAGAGCACCTCTCGCCTTCTGACGCAGGCGACATTCGGCCCGACCACGGAAGATATCAGCGCTTTGACCGGCACCAGCGCCTCAAATTGGCTGGTGCAGGAGTTCGCCAAACCGGCGAGCCTCAACCTGAACTGGGTCGTCAACTTTATGGAACTGCCGAATTCGCGGACGGTCGATGGCTATATCAATGATCGTGGCGCCAAGGCACCGACCTATTCCTTCTGGATCAATGCCGTCACGGCAGACGACCAGCTGCGCCAGCGCGTCGCCTATGCCCTGTCTCAGATCATTGTGGTTTCCCACCACGAAACCGCCAGTGCGACCTTCAATCGCCCCCGTGCCGTTGCCTATTACCAGGACATCCTGACACGGAATGCTTTCGGCAATTACCGTGATATCCTGGAAGAGATTACCTACTCTCCCGCAATGGGTCTTTATCTGACTTATTATCAGAACCAGAAAGAAGACCCGGCCACACAGCGCATGCCCGATGAAAACTACGCACGGGAAATCATGCAACTTTTCACAATCGGGCTGAATGAACTGAACCATGACGGCACCGTCAAAACCGGCACCAACGGCCAGCCCATTCCAATCTATGACAACACCGATGTTACGGGACTGGCGAAGGTCTTCACTGGCCTGAGCCTCAATAGCGGCGACTTTTTCGATTCCATCTGGAACGTGTCGGAAAGCCTGCAATCAACACCCATGAAGATGTTTCCGGAGTATCACTCGTCATCGGAAAAATCATTCCTGGGCACAACCATTCCGGCCGGCACCAGCGGCACGCAGAGCATCGAGATCGCACTCGACACCCTGTTCGAACACCCTAACGTAGGGCCCTTCCTCAGCCGCCAGATGATCCAGCGCATGGTCACTAGCGACCCATCGCCCGCATATGTCGGCCGCGTGGCAACAGCGTTCGAGACGGGCCGTTATACACTACCCGACGGCACCACGATTGGTGATGGTCAGCGCGGCAACATGCAGACCATGGTCGCCGCCATCCTTATGGATGCCGAAGCCCGGTCAGACGAGATGCTTGCCTTCGACACGTTCGGCAAAATCCGCGAGCCGGCGATCCGTTTTGCACAGTGGGCCCGCGCTTTCGATGCCTCTACAGTCACGCCGCAGAATTCGTTCGACCCTTATGATCCAACGACGCGCGCTGAACTCGGCCAGGATCCCTATAAATCAACATCGGTATTCAACTTCTACCGGCCCGGCTACATCGCGCCAGGCAGCGTTACCGGCGCTGCTGGCATGACCGTCCCCGAACTGCAGATTACCAACAGCTCCACGCTTGTCGGATATGCCAATTTCATGGCGCATTTCGCTTTTGCCGAGGCCCTGAACGGGAACGACCAACACAATTCAAGCTTCATTCCCGATTACACGGATGAACGCGCTCTGGCGAACGACCCGGCTGCCCTGGTGGATCATCTCGATATGTTGCTGGCATCCGGTCAGCTAACCGATGCGACCAAGAACAACATCGTCCAGACAGTAGGGGCAATTCCGCTGACCAACGAGAACGTTTTCAACTATGACGGCCCCCTGACCCGTATCGGCACCGCCGTGCTGATGGTCATGACGTCCCCAGAATATCTCGTACAGCGCTAGGAGACGGACATGAGTTTTTCCCGCAGACATCTCCTCAAGGGTATTGGCGCCGGCGCTCTTAGCGCGGCAACCCTTACAACACTCGGCAACGCCATGTATGGCTTCCAGGGCGCCAATGCCGCGGAAGTCACAGACTACAAGGCACTTGTCTGTATCTTCATGCTGGGCGGGTGCGATACGCATGACGTGCTGCTGCCTTATGATCAGGCCTCATACGATAGCTTCCGGAACATCCGCACGTCGATGTTTGGCGGATACAATGGCAGCCGCGACCGCAACCAGTTGCTGCCGCTGTCGCCGATCAATTCCGGAGACTTTGGTGGACGCCAGTTTGCCATGCCACCGGAAATGAGCGGCCTGCATGGCCTGTTCCAGTCCGGTGATGCCGCATTTGTCGCCAATACAGGGCCATTGATCAGCCCGCTCAACAGAGCTCAATGGCAAAGCGGTTCTGTGCCCGTCCCCAAGCAGCTTTTCTCTCACAACGATCAGCAGTCCACATGGGCAGCGAGCGCACCTGAAGGCGCCCAATTTGGATGGGGCGGGCGCTTTGCCGATGCAGCCGTCGTCTCGGGTGCGAACACAAACCGGGAGTTCAGCACAATCACGGCCGTGGGCAATGAGTTGTTCCTGACCGGACAGGAAGTTCTGCCCTACCAGATCGGCCTCAATGGCGCAGAAGAAATCAACCTGCTGACCGAATTCGACAATGCCAATATCTCGAACCTGCTTCGGCGACATTTCGCGGCCACAGACTTCAATCAGAGCAACCTGATCGGACGGGACGTGGCGCGGATTGCGGACAAGTCCGTGGTTCTCAACGAATCCTACAACCAGGCTGTCGCAAACCTCATTCCGCTTTCAACGCAGTTCCCGCAGTCCTATCTTGCTTCACAGCTGCGTGCGATCGCGAATGCGATTGCTATCCGGGACAGCTTGTCTGTACGCCGCCAGGTGTTCTTCGCCGCGATTGGCGGGTTTGATACGCACTCGACCCAGGCGGCCGACCTGCCCGGCCACCTGTCTGATGTCTCTGCGGCGATCACCGCCTTCCACTCCGCCATGCAGGAACTCGGCGTTGGCAACAGCGTGACAACATTCACCGCGTCCGACTTCGGGCGCACATTGGCCGCGAATGGTGACGGCACGGACCACGGCTGGGGATCGCACCACCTCGTGGTCGGTGGCGCGGTACAGGGCCAGCGCATCTACGGCAATGTTCCGCCACCGGAGTTCGGACACGAACAGGATGCCGACAGCGGCCGCCTGATCCCGACCATTTCCGTGGAGCAGTACGCCGCACCGATGGGCAGCTGGTTCGGGCTGAACGACAGCGAACTTGCCGCGGCATTGCCGAACCTCAGTAATTTCACCGCGGCCAATCCGGTACAGAATATCCTGTAAGTGGCCGCTTGGGCCGCACGCGCCCCCGGGCGATTAAAGCAGGTAGTGATCGCCCGCAGCGCGGACGGTGACCTCGCCGACTGACACGCCCCATGGCTGGTCAATGGCGTGCAAAACTTCATGCGCAATAAAGGCCGGGTCGAGCACCAGGTAATCTATATTTTCAGGGTCGAGTGCCAGCCCGTCCAGCTTGCCTTCGCGCAATGCGTCCATGGCTGTACCGAACTCAAGCATATTCTGCCCGACAATACCGACCACGGCGGCGGGATTTATGACGCCCGAGCCAAGCCCTGTACCCGGCACACCGGTCGGCTTTACAAGTGTGACCTTGATCCGGCCGCGCGATTCCATGCGCATGGATTCCGACAGAAAGTTCACTGCGGCCTTCGTGGCCCCGTACACGCCCGCGCCGACTACCGGGAAATTCCCATAGATCGACGACACGTTGATGATGTGCCCACGCCCTTGCGACAGCATCTGATCGTGCACCGCCACCATACCATTCAGCACGCCGCGGATATTGATGTCGATGCAGCGATGCCAGGCTCCCAGCGCCTCCTTGTGGTCGGCGAAGAATGCGAGGGGCATGATTCCGGCATTGTTGATCATCACGTCGATCTGCCCAAAGGCGTCGACGGCTTTCGCAGCCAGGCCAGCCATGTCTTCCGCAGACGTCACGTCTGCTTTTACCGCAATGGCCTCTCCACCAGCGGCGCGGACAATCGCTGCCGTTTCCTCGGCAGCCTCAATATTGATGTCGGCGCAGACCATTCGAGCGCCACGTTCGCTGACTTGTTGCGAGATGAGGCGTCCAAAGCCACCGCCGCCCCCCGTGACCACGATGACTTTCCCGTCTACATAACCGTTGTCCGCCATGTATTCCTCCCATGCGGTTCATGTTGTTCTTGTCGTCAGATCAGCGAAGGCCTCGCATCCACGCTTCCAGTGCGCGGGCCTCTTTCCGGCGCGCCTCTGTCGCCGCCTTCGCTTCTTCGTCCTCGCCCCACTGTTCAATTTGCCAGGCCTCATCGACACGGGAAACCTCGAAGGCGTCGGCTGCGGAAAGCTGACCTTCAGCAACCGCCAACGCCAACAGCGCTGAGCCGAACAGGCCGCAACCGAACAGCGCGCCGGTGAGACGAAAATCATCCATTTCGAGAGCGACCCGCCGGGCCGCTTCAAGCGAGGCATCTGGTTGCGGTGAAGCCAGCAGGCCTTCCACCGGCACCAGCAGGATATCCAGCTCCTGCCCCGCCCAGTCGCGCACTGGGCGCCAATATGCTTCTTCCCGCTCGATCAGTTCGGCCGGGCCTTCCGCAAGATGGCACAGCAGATCGGTTTCGCAATATCGAGCCATTTCATCGGCCATTTCCTCACGCGCTTCCGGCGTGCGGTCGATGGCAACATTCGCCAGGCGCGTCAGGTGCATGGCGGCGAGATCGATGCTCTCGCCCTGTTCGTTCCACTCGGCGGCGACGGCGCGCGCCAGGCGCTGGCTCGGCAGGCAGAGTGCGGCCCGGGCCGGCGTTTTGATGGTGCGCCCGTCAAGGGCCACGGTCCAGCCGCCCGGCATCTGCTCAGCGGCGGCATCTTTATAAAAGCGTTTCGGTTTTTCTGAAGGAGAAGTCATCATGGCCGCGCATGTACGCCGTGCGAACGCGGTTTCCAAGAGACAACTGCGCTCAGCCCCGCCGGTCGTTCAGGGCGGGCCTGAAATTCAGAACGCTGCTGCGAAGGGTATCGAAGGCATGGTGCACCTCGTGCGCGCCAGCCTCTTCCAGTTCATGGGCGGCGCCGAAGCCCCAGCTGACGCCTAGTGTACGCACGCCGGCAGCCCGGCCCATGGCGATGTCGTGGATGGCATCCCCAATCATCAGGCTCGCGTCCGGTTCTACACCAAGAGCGCCCATGGCCTGCTCCACCATGTGGGGATGCGGCTTGCCGGGGCCGTCATCAGCGCACCAGATCGTGTCGAAGAAGTGCTCCAGCCTGTGAAGTTCAAACAAGCTCTGAATACCGCGCCGTGTCTTGCCTGTCGCCATGGCGATCAGCCAGCCTTCATCCCGCAAGGATTCCAGCGTTTCCAGCGCGCCGTCATAAAGCGGTTGGGAAAAGTCCGGCTGGGCACGGGCACGCACCCAAGTGTCACGGTAGTCCGTCACCAGCCGCTCGATCTCATCGGCGGATGCGCCGGGCGCCAACTGCCCACACGCCTCATGCAGGCTGAGACCAACGATCCGGCGCGTCGCGTCATATTCCGGCGGGGCCAGGCCGGACTGGCGGAAGGCCTCCACCATGACATTGTGGATGGTCTCCCGGCTATCGACGAGCGTTCCGTCAACATCCCAAATGGCAAGGCGCAACTCAGTCATTAGACGAAGGGCGCCAGCGGGTCCTTGCCCGCTTCCTGCTCAAGGAAGCCAAGCGCCTCAAAGGTCTGCTTCATGTGCGGGGGTAACGGCGCCACGATCTGAAGCGGCTTCGCATTCGGGCGCGGAATGAGCAATGCACGAGCGTGCAGGTGCAGGCCCGATGCCAGCCCCTGCGGCACTTCCCGGCGGCACTGATATTTGAAGTCGCCAAGGATCGACGTGTTCATCTCCAGCATGTGGAAGCGCAGCTGGTGCATGCGCCCGGTCAACGGCTTCAGGGCAACCCACGCGGCACGCTGGCCTGCCGTTGAGATGACCGCGTAGTCGGTGATCGAGTGGCGCGCGCCCTCAACGCCCTGCGCCGAGCGGAACATGCGCTCGCGATCAGAATCCCTGCGTCCGCGTGTTTTCGGGTTCACAACGCGATAGCCGTCCTCATCATTCTCGTCCGGCACGCCCTTCACCATCCAGCAGCGGATCTGGCCGAAAGGCGGATTTGGTACGGCAACGGTGACGGCCCAGTAGACCTTGTCCATGTCGCGGCTACGGAACAGTTCGGCCAGGCGGGCTGCTGCCGCCGGGTGCTTCGCCACGAGCAGGACGCCGGACGTGTCCTTATCGAGACGGTGGACCAGAACCGGCCTGTGGGTGCCATCACTCAGAGACGCCAGCATGCCGTCAATATGCTTGCCCTGCCCCGAACCGCCCTGCACGGCGAGGCCGGCGGGCTTGTTCAGCGCGATCATGTCGTCGTCTTCGTAAAGTGTGATTTCGCGCAGGAAGTCGCGGTCTTCCTTCGACAGTTTCGTGGCCTTGTCCGGGGCGGGCTTAGCCGCATCCCCACTGAGAATCGGCAGGCGCACCTGCATACCGGCCGACAGGCGCGTGTTGGACTTCGCCCGCGCGCCATCCACACGGATCTGTCCGGTACGGAGCATCTTCTCCACCTGGCCCTGGGTCAGCTGCACGCGTCGCTTGATCCAACGATCCAGCCGCGTGCCCTCTTCTTTCGAAGTCACGGTTTCGGTGACAATCTGGCCGCTCATGCAAACACTTTCCGGGCCAGCCACAGACCAACAAACAATGCCATCAGGCCCAGAACCACCGACAAAGCAGCATAGGCCGCTGCTCTGGTCATGTCCCCGGCGCGGACAAAGTTCGCCACTTCAAGAGAGAAGGCTGAAAATGTTGTAAAACCGCCAAGCAGACCGGTCGCCAGGAAGAGGCGAAGTTCCTGTGGTCCGCCCTGCCCGCGAAAGGCCAGCCAGCTGATCAGGAAACCCATGAAAAAGCTGCCGATAATATTCACCGCAAAAGTGCCATAGGGCCAGTGATCGGGCATGTGGCGCACCGCGTATTGGCCCACCCCATGACGCATGGCCGCGCCAAGGGCGCCGCCTGCCGCGACTGCAAGAAATCCGTTCATGGCCCGCCTTCTAGCCTTATCTGCCGTCCGGCGCCAGCGACATGCCCAGCCCTCTTGCGTTGGCACGGAAACGAGCTCTAATACCGTCGTGCACGCGGGTGTAGCTCAATGGTAGAGCAGCAGCTTCCCAAGCTGACGACGAGGGTTCGATTCCCTTCACCCGCTCCACGTTTTTCGGATACCGGCTCCCGCCGTTCATCAGTTCCGGACACGCTACCACCGCCCAAGCACAACCAATGATTGCGCCATATCCGCTTCAGATAGCGTGCTGTCAGCCAACGACTCAGGTCGCGTCCACCCGCGGCGTTTTGCGCTGCACAAGAAACACTCAGCTTCACGCATTTGCGCCCGAATGCAGGCAGGACTCGGTTTTTAACACATTCACTATGCCATGCGCAGTTCCCGCTGCCCGGCGTCATCGACATCTTGCGCGCAGATTAAATAAGTCGCTGGGAGTAAATTGCGATGCACCGCCTCAACACTCGTCTCAAATTCGGAATATGTCTTGCCTCGCTGATGGCGGCATCCATGGCTACCGCCGCACACGCTCAGGAAGCGACCGCGGACGAAGAGCAGGCCACCATGAAAGCGGTCGTCGTTGAAGGTCGCCGGGTTTCGACGGCTGACACCGCAATCGGCCTTGATGAAGCGACCAATACGGTCGCCGTGACGCGCGACCAGTTGCTGTCTGCACCGGGGGGGATCTCCGGCCTGAAGATGCTGGAGACGCTGCCGGGATTTAACGTGCAGACTGACGGGGCACTCGGCCTTTATGAGTTCGGTAACTCGGTGACGGTCCGCGCCTTCAACCTTCAGCAAATCGGCTTCGTTCTGGATGGCGTCCCGATGGGACGTTCCGATGCTTTCGGCGGCAGTCCGATCTTCCGCTATGTGGACAATGAAAACCTCGGCTCGGTCGTCGCCTCACCGGGTGCGGGCGATGTCTCCCTGCCGAGCTATGCTTCCCTGGGCCCGATCGTCTCCTACAATTCGGTCGATCCGGCCGATGAGATGGGCGGCGTTATCTCTTACACAGTGGGCGATTTCGACCTCGAACGCAGCTTCATCAAGCTCGAGACCGGGAACATCAACGGCTTTTCAGCTTATGTCAGCCGGTCCAAAACGGACAGCGGTCTCTGGCGCGGCGCCGGGTCGATCGACCGCGAGCACATCGAAGGCAAGATCAAGTATGAATTCGATGCCGATACGTCCATCACAGCGGGCTACATCGCCAACGAATTTTTCGACTATGACTCCCCTTCCGGCCCTGAGTCCGCGTTCGAAAACGATTATTATTACGGCTATTCCGGCACGATTCCGGAAGGCTGCATCACACCGTATACCGACACCGGTGGAAACATCATCTATCCGTTTGACTATAACGGAGACGGATCCGCAGACAGCGGTGATTTCTCGCCAACCTTCATCGGCAGCACCTGTACCAGCTACTATCAGGACCGGATCAATATCCGTCAGGACTCTCTTTATCACGTGAATTTCGAGACGGACCTGACCGAGAACCTCGATCTGACGGCCACCTACTATTACGAGGACAAAGACGGCTTTGGCGTCTCGCCGGACGGCTTCTCCAACACGCTGGGCCGCTATGAGGACCAGGCCAATGTGGGCCTCGACGTCGTATTCCCCCGCGGCGTCCAGTACGGACTTTCGACGGTTGGCGGTGAACGTGAAGGCCTTGTTGGCGGCCTTACCTGGGAAGTCGCAAATCACACAATCGAAGCCGGTGTGTGGATTGAAGACGAGACCTACAACCGCACCCAGGCTCGCCTGAACAAAGTTGGCGGTTCACAAGACGGCGCCGTGCTTTTTGACGAGACTGCCTACTATCGCCGTGACTACACGACGACCCGCGACACGACACAGTTCTACCTCAAAGACACGATCAGCCTGATGGATGACAAGTTGAACGTGGAAGTCGGTTTCAAGAGCCTGTCGATCGACTATACGCTCAACGGCTATCGTGACTTCAACGACTATGCGATCCGCGATGCCACTGCGCCGGGCGGCAGCCTGCCCGGTTACGGCCCGCAAAGCATCTCGGCGGACTACAATGAAGACTTCCTGCCAATGATTGGTGCGGTCTACGACCTGAACGAAACGGACCAGGTATTCGCTTCCTACTCGAAGAGCTTCGCCTTCCCTCGCGGCGCAGACGATATCTTCGACAATACCGGATCCGATCTGGCTGATCCTCCGGAAGGCGAGGAAGCCCAGAACTACGAAGTCGGCTTCCGGACCAAGAGAGATTCTTTCTTCGGCTCGGCGTCTTTGTATTACACCTCGTTCGACAACCGGCTGCTTTCAACATCCGTCATCAACCCGGCAACGCTGCAGCCTGAATCTGTCTACTTCAATGGCGGCGAGACGACCGCCTACGGTCTGGAATTGTCTGGCGTCTACCAGCCGGCAGCCCTGGGAGACATGGTCTATTTCAACGGAAACATGACCTACAATGTCACCGAGGACGAAAACGGGTTCACCCTGCCTGACAGCCCGGAATGGCTTGTTATCGGCGGCGTGACTTACGAGCCGACTGACTGGGTCGTGGCAAATATTTCCGCCAAATATACCGGCGAGCGCTACGCACAATACAATGAAGGCTACGACATGGAGAGCTTCACTTCCGTGGATGGCTACATCGACTTTGGCGGACCGAACAACTTTGGCCTGGCCGAGAACATCAGCCTCCGCATCAATGTGAACAACATCTTCGATGAAGAAGTACCGACTGCGTTCGTCTTTGCCGGTTCCGCCTACTTCCGCCCGCTGAACCCGCGTACATTCCAAGCGACCCTGACGGCCCGCTTCTGATC
>QGCX01000178.1_pt1 | contig 13929 bp, 14 predicted proteins | sample 4708031 | NCBI WGS metagenome assembly QGCX01 (sample SAMN08941163, study PRJNA450518) | Sediment metagenome, whole genome shotgun sequencing project. | reverse complement strand
TTTTTTAGAAGATTTATTTGCGCAAGCTCCCAAGAAGATTACTAATATGAACAAATAGTTTTTCATTTTTATCTTTTTCCAAGTTCAATTACCTCCAGATCACTAATCTTATCCCCATCGATTACAAACCGTAGCATGGTGCGCATTTGGTGGAAGCCATGTTTGCCACAAGCACCGGGGTTCATGTGTAAAAGGTTAAGCTTTTTGTCATGCATCACTTTTAAAATATGGGAGTGACCGCAAATAAAAAGCTTGGGTGGATTATTACGGATTTCTTCTCGTACCCGAACATTGTACCGGTTGGGATAGCCCCCAATGTGCGTAATCCAAACATCCACACCCTCGCACATAAACCTATTGTTTTCCGGGAATTCTTTTTGAATCACATGGTCGTCAATATTGCCATGCACGCCCCGAACAGGTTTTAAAGCTTCCAATTGGTCGGTAACCGAAAGGCTTCCAATATCGCCTGCATGCCAAATTTCATCGGCCTGTGCCGCATATTTTAAAATAGTTTTATCCATGTGGCCGTGAGTATCAGAAAGCAATAAAATCTTGGTCATAACGCTAAAAATATGCTAAAAACTAAGGGGCGGATTTATGTTGGAAAGGATTGAATTATCTTTATCGACCTAAAAGTAAGGGATCCCATTGAGATATTTTATCCAATTTTCTTATTTCGGTAAAGCATACCACGGATGGCAGAACCAACCCAATGCCATAACTGTGCAAGAGGTTTTGGAAAAAGCCTTGTCCACCCTATTGCGGGAAAAAATGGAAGTGGTAGGGGCGGGTAGAACCGATGCCGGAGTGCATGCGAGGCAAATGTTCGCTCATTTTGATTTTGAACCCATCTCCGATATGGATGATTTGGTGTATCGGTTAAATGCTTTTTTGCCCGACGATATTGCGGTGCAGGGAATCCAGCAAGTTGCCGATGGTGCCCATACCCGTTTTGATGCTGTGGAACGCACCTACGAATATTGGTTGGTGAAGGAAAAGGACCCATTTCTTTTTGATCATGCCCATTTTGTGAAGCATACATTGGATTTGGATTTAATGAACGAAGCGGCCAAAATACTATTGGAATACACAGATTTTGAATGTTTTTCCAAATCCAACACCGATGTAAAAACATTCAATTGCGATGTTCGGGAAGCCTATTGGAAAATCGAGGAAAAAAAATGGGTTTTCACCATTACCGCCGACCGGTTTTTACGGAATATGGTGCGTGCCGTAGTAGGCACTTTATTGGATGTAGGCATGGGAAAAATGTTACCCGAGGACATGCGTAAGGTTATAGCGAGTAAAGATAGGGGGGAGGCAGGAGTCTCTGTCCCTGCAAAAGGATTATATTTGACCAAGGTTTCATACCCAAAAGAAATTTTTGATGAGCAAAAAGGATGAAATAGGAAAAGCGTTTGATTTTCGATTGTTCAAGCGTGTTTTTTCCCGAACTAGACCCTACAGAGGTATCTTTTGGTTGGTGGCCATTGTGGCTGTTTTATCCGCAGCATTTGCCATTGGGATTCCGTTGTTGGTAAAAACCATTATAAATGAATCTTTGGAGAACAAGGATTCTGGACAGCTGCTCAATAATGTCTTGTTCATGTTGGTTTTTCTTTTGGGCCAGGTTACAACACAGCTATTGTTCAATTACTTCGCCAACCTGTTGGGAGAATCCGTGATCAAGGATATCCGGGTCAATCTTTTTGAAAAGATGACCAGTTTTAAAATGACATATTTCGACAATTCCTCGATAGGGGTGTTGGTTACAAGAGCGGTTGCGGATATGCAGCGAATTGGTGAAATTTTCAGTCAAGGATTTTTTATGATTGTGGCCGATGCCCTTAAAATGCTATCGGCAGCCATTATTATGGTCGTCATCAATTGGAAATTGGCATTGATTGTATTTGCTATTCTTCCTATCATTTTGATTGCTACGCGACTATTTCAGCAAGCAATGAAAGTTGCTTTTATCGAGGTGCGCGCCCAAGTATCCAATCTGAATTCCTTTGTCCAGGAGCGCATTGCAGGAATGAAGATCGTTCAGTTGTTCAACCGCGAGGAAATTGAAAAAGAAAAGTTTCGAGCCATCAACGAAAAACATCAGAATGCTTGGTTAAAAACAGTATGGTACAATTCCATATTTTTCCCGATAGCAGAAATCTCCAACTCCATTGGTGTTGGTCTGGTAGTATATTTTGGTGTGATTCAGAACATAGAAAATGTAGGGATGGACAATAAAGGGGCTATCGTAGCTTTCTTTTTTCTGATGGATTTGCTTTTCCGACCCTTACGACAGATTGCGGATAAGTTCAATACGCTGCAAATGGGCATGGTTGCGGCCAATCGTGTGTTCAAGATTTTGGACACCGACAGCCATATCGATGATAACGGAACCGTCGACAAAAAAGACGTAAAAGGCGATATTGAATTTAAGAATGTTCATTTTGGTTATGTACCAGATGAAGAAGTGCTCCACGGAATCTCATTTAATGTGAATGCTGGAGAAACTGTGGCTATTGTGGGTGCTACAGGAGCTGGAAAGTCTACAATAATCAATTTGCTCAACCGATTTTATGAGATCAACTCAGGAAAAATATTGGTGGATGGGGTATGCTTGGACGATTATACGTTAAAATCCCTTCGTTCTCATATTGCTATAGTTTTACAGGATGTGTTCCTGTTTGCAGATACTATTGCTCACAATATTTCACTGCGTGATGAATCCATTACTGAGCAAGAAATAGAGGCCGCTGCCAAACAAATTGGCGTGCACGAATTTATTTCGAGCCTACCCGGTGGCTATCAATATAATGTAAAGGAGCGTGGAACCATGTTGTCCAGTGGTCAACGTCAATTAATTGCCTTTTTGCGCGCCTATGTGAGCAATCCAAGTATTCTGATTTTAGATGAAGCTACATCTTCCGTGGATACCTATTCCGAACAGTTGATTCAAAGGGCCACGGACAAAATTACCGAAGGTAGGACCTCAATTATTATTGCCCACCGCTTGGCGACCATTAAAAAAGCCGATAAGATAATTGTAATGGATGCCGGTGAAATTATTGAAATCGGAACCCACAAAGAACTTCTAGAAAAAGGCGGGTATTACAATGATTTGTATAATGCTCAGTTCTTGGCAGAGGAAGTGGCGTAATCAGTTTTGCGGTGGAGGCAAAAAATCTTCAAGCCTTATTTCACCTGTCAATAACATAATAACAGGTATTAATATTGAAGTGAATAAATAAAGAGCTCCCAAAATAATATAGAACAGAAGTAATCTGGATATCAGGGAAATACCTTTTGAGCCAGAAATCCTTACCACGATAAATGTGGCATAAACTATCATGGCCAAGGAAGCAATCAAGGAAAATGTTATATAGTGCTCTGGGATAAAAAGAAGTACTAATACTGAAGGAATAAAGCTAAAAAGACTAAAATGGGCAAGAGCATACATGAATATTATCATCCGCTCTGCAAAATTGTATTTCTTTTTATCAAAACATAACCAGCCCGATATGGCCATTATAGGAATGTAAACCAGAAAAATTAAGGCTTGATAATCCAAGATAAAGCCCATAAGTTTCTCCTGATAAACGGTTTGGGCGCCAGTTTCTAAGATATCAAACTCCATAAAATCTATGGACTTTGCCATCAGAAATACGATAATTCCAGAAAGGGTCAATGCAATTCCAATATAGCTAATGGGGTTCAGGTATTTTCTGCGAAGTCCTTGTAAGTAGCCCTCTATGACCACTTCTGGCTTGGTGAACAAATGGACAAAGGTCCTTATAAAAGTGTTGTCGAGATTAAAATATCTCTCTAAGAAATCAACCCACAGATTTTTAATGGTAATTCTGTTACGAATTACTTTTGCGCCACAAGCTGGACAATAAAGAAAATCTGTTCGAAGTCTTGCGTCACAATTTTTGCAGGTCATTGCTCCAAGTCCTTTTTAATGCGTTTGATCAATTCTTCCCTCCCTTTAAAGGGGATAAACTCACCATTTTTAATATAAGATATCGATCCCGTCTCCTCACTTACTACCAAGCAAAGTGCATCGGTTTTTTCAGTAATTCCAACGGCAGCTCTATGTCTCAATCCAAAACGAAGGGGAATGTTACGGTCGTTGGAGACAGGCAAAATCACACGGGTAGCCGTTATAAAATTATCCTGAACAACGATTGCACCATCATGCAAAGGGCTGTTCTTGAAGAAAATGCTTTCCAATATAGGTTGGGTCACCTTTATGTTCATGGTGTCTCCAGTAGATTTTACAAAATCCATGGAATTGTTTCGTTCTATTACAATCAGTGCTCCCGTTTTAGTAGTACCCATACGTTCGCAGGCCCCAATTATGGCATCAACATCGGTTTTCGTTGAAATAACTTCCTGTTTAAGGAATTTAAAATGTTTGAAAATGTTGCGTTTGGAAGCGAAGTTGGTGGAGCCTATCATCAACAAAAACTTTCGGATTTCTTGTTGGAATACAATAATCAAAGCAATCAGACCAATATTCATGAAACCACCGACCATACTACTGATCATTTTCATTTGAAGGAGCTCCGTAAGTTTCCATAAAGCCCAAACAATCACAATTCCAATAAAAATATTGATCGCCACTGTACCCTTGACCAGCTTGTAAATATAATATAGCAATGCGGCCACGAGGACTATGTCGATGATATCGGTAATCTTAAATTCGAGAAAGTTTAAAAAATCCAACCGCAGCGTTTTTGTAAAATTAGCAAAAATAGAAGAACCCTTGATCAGAGTGCGTTCTCTTTCAAAGCTTCCACAAGTTTAATACATTCTGACGCTTCTTTTACATCGTGGGCCCGAATAATGTTGGCGCCTTTTAAAAGGGCGACTGTATGGAGTGCTGTGGTGCCGTTCAATGCTTCTTGTGGTGATGACTCCAAAATTTTATACACCATTGACTTTCTGCTTAAACCAATCAAAATGGGCAAACCAAAGGTTTGAAACATATCCAAATGGTTCAGTAGGGTGTAGTTTTGATCCGTAGTCTTGGCAAAGCCAAAGCCTGGGTCAATAATAATGTCATTGATTTTTTTGGAAGTCGTCTCCTTTATTTTTTCTGAAAAATAAAACCTAAGATCATTGATCAAGTTATCATAGGTAGCTTCTTTCTGCATGGATTGTGGCGTACCTTTCATATGCATCATAATGTAAGGTACTTGATGTTTTGCAATGGTCGCAAACATATTTTCATCCAAATTCCCCGCGGCAATATCATTGATGATCGCTGCACCATGCTCGATGCTTTCCGCTGCTACTTTGCTTCGGAAGGTGTCCACCGAAATCAAGGTCTCCGGAAATTTTTTCAAGATGAGGTCGATTACAGGAATCATTCTTTGCAATTCTTCATCCTCTGGAACATGGTCTGCACCGGGCCTTGAACTGTAGGCGCCCATATCAATAAAAGTGGCGCCATGGTCGAGCATATATTCAACCTTTGTGAGGATGGAGCTCTCATCCTTATACTTTCCGCCATCAAAAAAAGAGTCGGGAGTAAGGTTGAGAATGCCCATTACTTTGGGCGATATTAGGTCTACGAGTTCACCTTTGCAGTTTATGGTCATAAAAAATATCTGCTTTGTTGGGTTTCATTATCTTTGGCAAAGTGCTTTTAAGCACAAACAAGTTGGACGAAATTTACGCAAATTAGCAACAATACATGCAGCATACTTCCCAACAATACGATGCGGTGATACAGACTTGCCGGGAATTGTTTTTAAAAAAAGCAAAGGATTATGGCACTGCTTGGCGAATCCTGAGGTTACCATCCTTAACAGACCAAATTTTTATAAAGGCACAACGCATTCGAAGCCTTCAACAGAACGAGGTGAGGAAAGTGGATGAAGATGAGCGTTCCGAGTTTATCGGGATTATCAATTATTCCATAATGGCACTTATCCAACTCAAAAAAGGGGTTGTGGAACAGCCAGACCTTAATGCCAACGAAGCCATTGCCCTTTATGATGAGGAAGTCGCTATCACCAAAAAATTGATGGAGGATAAAAATCATGATTATGGCGAGGCTTGGCGCGATATGCGGGTTAGTTCGCTGACTGATTTGATTTTGCAAAAGTTGCTAAGAGTAAAACAGATTGAAGACAACCAAGGGGCTACCTTGGTAAGCGAAGGTGTGGACGCCAACTATCAAGATATGGTTAATTATGCGGTTTTCGCACTCATACATTTAAGCAAAGAAGAATGAAATACATTGTTTGGATATCCAGAATAATTGTAGGGGTGTTGTTCATTATCAGTGGATTGATAAAACTGAACGACCCTATGGGCTTTTCTTTCAAACTGGAAGAATATTTTAGCCCCAGCGTTCTTGATTTGACCTTTTTAACGCCATTAGCATTAGGAATTTCCATTTTTGTCGTAATTGTTGAGGTGATTTTGGGCGTGTTGCTGCTTGTGGGCTTTAAACCAAAATTTACCGTTTGGAGCCTTTTGCTCATGATTATCTTCTTTACCTTCCTTACTTTTTATTCGGCCTACTTTAATAAAGTAACGGATTGTGGATGTTTTGGAGACGCTATAAAACTAACACCATGGGAATCCTTCACCAAAGATGTGATTTTGCTGGTGTTTATTTTGATTCTGTTCTTAGGCAGAAAATATATCACTCCATTGTTTAACCCCAAAACCAACTGGATTGTTGGCGGCGTGGCCCTGTTGGCCTGTATACTGTTTGCCAATCATGTCTTGGCCCATTTACCTTCGGTGGATTTTAGGCCCTATAAAATTGGCGCGAATATTCAAGAAGGAATGTCTGTTCCCGAAGGTGCGGCACAACCCATTTATGAATATGCTTGGCGTTTTAAGGTAAACGGAGAGGATAAAATTTATATTACAGAAGGTGATTATCCTTCGATTGATGGAGAATTCATCGATGTGGAAACCACCGAAATTCAAGAAGGATACGAACCGCCCATCCACGATTTTACTATTGAGCAGGAAGGTCAAGATTATGCACCTGAATTGTTGGAAGAAGATAAGTTGGTGATGGTGATTGCTTATGATATGGCAAAAAGTAACTATGAAGCTTTTGAGGAAGTTGCCAAAGTTACCGCCGGAGCAAAACAGAAAGGGTACAAAGTAATTGGAATGTCCGCTTCGAGTAGCGATATGGCCAATAATTTGATAAATACCTACGGCTTGGATTTCGAGTTTTATTTTACCGACGAAACCACCTTAAAGACTATAGTTCGTTCCAATCCAGCGATTTTGGTCCTCAGTAAAGGCACTATTCAACAAAAGGTGCACTATAACGATTTTGACGAACTTAAGTTTTGATGTTTGTTGTTTTTCAGTTAAAATGTTTTAATGTGATATGGGAAGGATAGATAGGTTTGAAGAATTGGAAGTATGGAAAATTTCCAGGGAACTATGTCAACTGGTTGAACATTTTTTTCAGACAACAGAGTTGGGAAGCAACTATGCATTACGCAATCAGATGGAGAGGAGTTCAGGTTCTGTTATGGATAATATTGCGGAAGGCTTTGGAAGGGGAGGCAATAAAGAGTTTCATAATTTCTTGAGTTTTTCAAAAGGTTCATGTGCCGAACTAAAATCTCAATTTTATCGTTCTTTTGATAAAAAGTTAATATCTAATAAGGATTATCAGAGAGCTATAGAGTTGACAGAACATTGCGCCAATAAAATAGGAGCATTTATGTATTACCTTCGAAACACCAAAATAAGGGGTCAAAAATTCAACAAAAGAGTGAAGGATTAATGTTTTACTCCAAACACCGAACACCGAACACCGAACACCAAACAGTATAACATAATAACAAAGAACATGAGAACAAAGATTGTAGCAGGAAACTGGAAGATGAACAAGACCCTTAAGGAAACAGAGGAATTGTTAGCGGAGCTTTCCGCCAAACTGCCAGATACCGATGCCGATGTAATTGTAGCGCCTACGTTTGTCAATCTTCAGGCAGCTAAAACTGCACTTCAAGATTCAACAATACAAGTTGCTGCGCAAAACATGCACTTTGCAGAAAGTGGAGCATATACTGGAGAAATTTCAGCAGCTATGTTACTTAGCTTGGGCGTGGATGTTGTAATTCTTGGACATTCCGAAAGACGCGCTTATTTTGGTGAAGATGATGCCTTGTTGGCAAAAAAGGTAAAGACGGCTATCGAAAAAGATTTAAAGGTTATTTTTTGTTTTGGTGAAGAGTTGGAAGATAGAAAATCCGACAACCACTTTTCCGTCGTGGAAAGCCAATTAAAAAATGCACTTTTTGAATTGGATGCCAGCGCATGGAGCAAAATAGTACTTGCTTATGAGCCTGTTTGGGCCATTGGTACAGGTGAAACTGCCAGTCCAGAGCAAGCTCAGGAAATGCACGCATTCATTAGAAAAACAATTGCCAAAGGATTCAATTCATCCATTGCTGATGAGGTTTCCATACTTTACGGAGGAAGTGTAAAACCTGCCAACGCAGCTGAGATTTTTTCTAAGCCAGATGTTGATGGTGGCTTGATTGGTGGAGCTTCTTTGGTGGCTAGCGATTTTACGGATATTATCAAGGCAATTTAAATAATGTCTTTGGTCTACCTCGAATACGATTTTAAGATAACCCCGCTCCAACCCGCAACCGACATTTTGATTGCGGAGTTGGGAGAATTGGGTTTCGAAAGTTTTGTGGAAAACGAAACAGGTCTTTTGGCCTATATATTAAAATCAGAATGGCGAGATAATCTATTAATTGACCTATTCGTGTTTCAAAATCCAAGTTTTGAAATAAGCTGGACCAAGAAGGAGATTGAACAGCAAAATTGGAATGCGGAATGGGAAAAGAATTTCCATCCTATTTTGGTGGGCGAAAAATGCATGGTCCGTGCACCATTTCATAAAGCTGTTGATGTAGATTACGATATCGTCATAGAACCCAAAATGAGCTTTGGAACAGGGCATCACGAAACTACGCATATGATGTTGCAGCATATTTTGGATAATGATTTTGAAGGAAAATCGGTCTTGGATATGGGCTGCGGAACAGGTGTTTTGGCCATTTTGGCCAAAAAACGGGGTGCTGGTGATGTGGAAGCCATCGATATTGATGAATGGTGCTTTTTGAATACCCAAGAAAATGTCGACCGGAATCACTGTTCGGATATTAAAGCTTATCAAGGGGATAGTAGCTTGTTGGAAGGGAAAAAATATGATATTATATTGGCCAATATCAACCGGAATATTCTTCTGGAGGATATTCCTATTTACGCAAATTGCCTTAAAAAAGGAGGAGCTCTGTTTTTAAGTGGCTTCTATTTAGGGGATTTAGATGCAATTTCTTCAAAATGTGCAGCCTATGGTTTGGAATTTGAAAAAAATCTGGAGAAGAACAACTGGGTTTCAGCAAAATATGTAAATTAGAAAGACGTAAACTCCAATAAATTATGGGCACTAAAGAAAAAGAATTGGAAGATGTCCTTCTGGAAGAAGAGACCGTAAAGGAGCACGAAATAGTTCTATTTAACGATGACGTAAATACTTTTGACCACGTTATAGAAACCCTCATCAAAGTTTGTGAGCATACTCCGGAGCAGGCCGAACAATGCTCCTTGATCGTGCATTATAATGGTAAGTGTACGGTTAAAACAGGTGAGTATTCTATCCTGAAACCAAAATGCAGCAAACTTTTACAAGCTGGATTGAGTGCGGAGATCATGTAATATTTATGTACGTTTATTGGTCCAGTTTCAAAATAATATCTCCATGAATTCTTTGCCTTGAATAAAAATAACTGACAGCCCCATTCTTTTTAAAATTAACCTAAACAAGAAAAAACAACAGTTAACCATCCATTCTGAAAAATGAGCGAATTTTTTAAGGCCGAACTGAAAGATCGTTTTTTGGAATATGCTTTGGAGCGAAGTGATTACTTTGAGACCCAAACCCTTTATGATGAATTTTTGAGACCAAACTACAGTCTGGAATATGTCCAGAAGTTGGTTAAGGAAATTCAGAATCAAGACCCAGAGCTATTGGACGTTATGAGCGGAAACGGGATGGATATATTTATGCTCGCATCTACTCCGAGTACCCAAGATTTTTTGGATGAAGGAGGGTTTATGAATCTCTACGTAAAGGAAGAAGAAAAATGGGATACCTTTTTGGGTCAATTATCCAGTACGCCCAAACTTTCCATAGAAGAAAAGAAGCTGCTTAAGAAGAGGTCTTCCAATTCAAAGCGGGAAAAAATGTTACTTATTGGCCTTATTTCCGCTATATCAGTCAGCTTTTTGTTTACTATTGTCAGTATTTTTAAAGAAACCCTTTTGGAACCGGACTATGTGCCTGCCGATGAGTTTGAACGTAAAATGAACCAATTACGGGACCAATATATTTTGGAAAATGAGAAGCTCCAGTTGGAGCTGAAGGAAGCACAGCGAATATTGGATTCCTTGGAAAAATAAGAGAAAGAAAACGGCAACCTTAAAGTTGCCGTCCTATTTTGATTCATTAATACTATGTTGATTGCTATGGCTTTATCCCAGGCTGTACTATTTTAAAATTGGATTCCGCTTTAGCTTCTTCTACAATTTTCTTTACATCTTCCAATAGTTGCTTGGCATCATAAATAATACCGTCCTTAATGGTGTACTTTACTCCACCAACCCGTTCAATGGTATTGTTCTCTTGTAATTGGATGGCACCTGTTCCATATAAAGCCTTTAGGTTTTCCAACGGGTTTTCTTCGATGATTACAAAATCTGCCAGCTTTCCTACTTTAACGGTTCCTATTTCATCATCCATGCCAAGCGCTTCAGCTCCATTCAATGTGGCAGCCTTGATTACCTCCAATGGATGAAAACCTGCCTCACGCATAAGTTCCATTTCCCTTGGGTAGGCAAAACCGTAAAGTTGATAAATAAACCCGGCATCCGTGCCAATGGTAACTCTACCACCTCTGTTTTTATATTCGTTCAAGAAGGTCATCCAAAGTTTATAGTTTTCTTTCCAGTCAATTTCTTGCTCGGTGCCCCAATAATGCCAGTAGGAACCATGTGACTGTCTACTTGGGGCGTAAAATTCCCAAAGGGATGGAAGCGTGTATTCCTCATGCCATTCGGCCCGTCTAGCTCGTTGCAAGTCTCTGTTGGCTTCGTAAATAACCATGGTGGGCGAGATGGAAAAATCCAAGGCAATAAGTTCGTCCATAACCGCATTCCATTTATCTGAAAACGGTTTTGCGGCCTGAGCCCACAATTGACCGGCTTCACCAAACCGATCTTGTTCGTTTTGGTAATTGTAATCCAAAGAATAGTTTTGAACCGTTCTATCGTCGAACATAGCCTCTGGCAATCCGTACCAGTGTTCCATGGAAGTGAGACCAGCTCTGGCACTGTTCAACACGTTCCATCTGCCTACGTACAATTGGGCATGATGGGTTTTGGAGCGAAGCCCTAATTTTTTGTTTTCATCTAAAGCAGCAGTCATTACTTCTGGCAAACCACCTCCAAACTTTATACCATCGGCGCCTTTTTTAGCGTTGGCCCTCACCCATTCCCGAGCAGCTTCGGGAGTAGTAATATCTGCACGGCGACGTTCACCGTTCAAACTGTTGCCAAACCAATTATATGCTTGGATTCTTGGAGCAGTGATTTCGTTTTTGGCACTTTTTTCTTTTTGGTCCAATACCCAATCAATTCCGTTTCCGGCACCTGGGTCACAAATGGTGGTAATACCGTGCCCCATCCATAATTTGTAAACGTATTCAGCAGGAGTTCCTTGCGAAGTACCGCCTATATGGGCATGGGTGTCGACAAATCCTGGGAGCAGGTACATTCCTTCCGCATTGAGTTCTTTTCCGCCGGGTTTTAGTTTGGGTCTTCTATCGGGATTAATGTCCATTCCCGGGAAACCGACCACCTGCACTGAGGCAATGCGGTTGTTTTCTACTACAATATCAACGGGGCCAATAGGAGGAGATAGGGTGCCGTCGATTACAGTAACACCCCGTATAATCAGTTGTGACCATGGGCCTTCACCTTCAGCTCTGGGAGGTGCCTTTTCAATTTGAGCATTGGAATAGAATCCCAGTAGGAAACAAATAGTTAGTAAAGTTTTAGTTTTTAGAGTCTTCATGTAATTGGTTTAGTTGGATTTTTTGATTCAAGTTATTGTTCTTTGATAATCTAACACTCTTCTTGATGAAAATTTAAAGATTTCTAATTTTTCTAAGAAAGAATAAAATTTTAATATGCTAATTTAAACAACCTATTGATTTTTTGTTAAATTGTCGTAAGCTAATTCAACAAACCATTGACACTTTTTATTAGACCTTATTCTTCTTTTAAGAAGAAGGTAAGTTTACTGACCATCCTTTTACTCGCGCAGTTTACTTTCTCTCAAAATACGCCAATTACTATTTCGGGCGAATCAAGAACCTCCTCTGATTTTTTTAAGGATTTAGAGGATAAATCCGGTTATTCATTTTTCTACCACGATGATTGGATTGAAGATTTAGAGATAGGTAGAGACTTCGAAAACACATCGATTTCAGAAATTTTGAAGACTGTTCTTTCCAATACCCAGTTGAATTTTTATATTCTTGAAGAAGAAAAAAGAGTGTTTTTATTACAAAACACAGTAGTATACGACGAACTTCCCCCTAGTTTTTATCAAATAGAGGATTCCACAGGGAATACTGCTGTTGTGGAAAACCGTGGTAATTTACCCCCTCCCATATTTTATAATCAAGAAGTGTCACAAACGGCACAAAGGCTTCCTTTAATTAGGATAGGAAAGGCTGATCAGCAAAATTTGAGACCTACCTATACATTGAACGGACGAATAGTCAATGCTGTATCAGGTGAGCCAATACCTGATTTGGCCATTAGGGCGAAGGGCAGTGGTCGTGTAACGGTCACAAACGAGCAAGGTGAATATGAGATGGAGCTACCGGCTGGCTACAATGTTATTTCGACCAGTGCCATGGGAATTCGAGATTCTGAGAGGGAAGTAATCATGTATAACGATGGAAGCTTGAATCTACAATTACAGGAAAGTCTAGAGCAGTTGCAAGAAGTTGTTGTCGAAGCGGACGCAGTAAGCAATGTTGAGGAAGCAGTTTCGGGCAGTGAGGAAATCACTTCCGAAGAATCCAAAGATATACCGTTGGTACTCGGAGAGCGAAATATTTTGGAAGTGGCCAAGGCCTTGCCAGGGATTTCGTCTGCAGGAGAAGGAGCCACAGGATTAAATGTAAGGGGTGGAAAAACCGACCAAAACCTGGTGTTACTGGACGACGCAGTCATTTACAACCCAACGCATTTCTTTGGGATATTTCAGGCGTTGAACCCATTTACTACCGAGAAGGTGAACATATACAAAGGTGCGCCACCGGTTGAATTTGGAGGAAGACTATCTTCGGTACTCGATATTGAGACCAAAAATGGGGATACAGAAAAAATTTCGGGAGAGGGTTCCATAGGTCCCGTTACCGGTAATCTTGCGTTGGAAATCCCAATAAAAGAAGATACTTCATCATTAATTGTTGGTGCGCGCGGTGCTTATGCCGATTGGATTTTAAAAGCACTGGATGAAGAATCCTTGAACAATAGCGAGGCTTCCTTTTTTGATGGCATCGTAAAATACCATCATAAGTTTAGCGAAAACAGTGAAATCCGCGGTACAGCCTATTATAGTAAGGACAATTTTAGTATCACTTCCGATTCACTATACAATTACAGCAATCGTTTGGGTTCGGTAAGATGGGCGCACAAGCTCAGCGAGAAAAGCACTGGAGTGCTAACGGCGAGCAACAGTAATTATAACTTCGGTATTGATTATGAGGATGAGGGCAACAGTAATTTTGAACTGGATTACACCATAAACGAATCGGAGTTACGATATAAGCTAAATAC
>QGCX01000177.1_pt1 | contig 13970 bp, 16 predicted proteins | sample 4708031 | NCBI WGS metagenome assembly QGCX01 (sample SAMN08941163, study PRJNA450518) | Sediment metagenome, whole genome shotgun sequencing project. | reverse complement strand
TGGTGTTAAATTTACCGCTGAACGTCTTGGTGATGAAGTTGGCATCAGTAAAACCACAGCTCGGCGTTATTTGGAGTATTGTTCAGCCAGTGGTTTTCTTACCGCAGAAAATGAACATGGTCGTGTTGGCCGCCCTGAACGGGTATACGTTAAGCCTAACTAATTGATACATCAATAGTATCAACTCCCCCTTTTATCACCTCAGTTTATAGCGTGGTTAAGAATGTCTTAATCACGCTTTTTGCATTTACGTCTCTAATCTTCCTATTTAAACCATATAAATCATTAATGGTTTTTAGCCTGCAACGAAACTTGATTGTTATCGCTAAATACTCACTCCCAGTAAGGAAAATAGAGCACAGACGAATTGGTACTTTTGCCTATCCGCCTCGAATCAACTTTCTGCCATCCAAAACGGGATTCACGAGGAGCAAACATGATAATTAGTCAGCGATCATACGCTGGAACACTGGAGTCTAGTGACTTATTAGTTGAAGTGGCCCCTTCAACTAATAATAGCCTGGATATTGAGATCACCAGCTCAGTTGAAAAACAGTTCGATGAGTTAATCAGAAAAACCATTCTCGACACACTGAACGAAATGGGAGTGACGTCGGCACTGTTAGTGGTAAATGACAAAGGTGCTTTGGATTGCGTGATCAAAGCCAGGGTACAAGCTGCGGTTCTCCGTGCTAGTGAAAGCAATGAAATAGTGTGGAGTTCAATAAAATGACCAAATTACGTAGAAGTATGCTGTTTGTTCCCGGATCGAACGCTGCGATGTTAAGTAACTCTTTTATTTATACTCCCGATGCCATTATGTTTGACTTGGAAGACTCCGTCTCGCTTAGGGAAAAAGATACTGCTCGAATGTTAGTATTCAATGCTCTGCAACATCCGATGTATCAGGATATTGAAACCATTGTCCGGGTTAACGGACTGGATACCCGTTTTGGCCCGCTGGACGTGAAAGCGGTGGTGAAAGCTGGTGTAAATGCGGTGCGTCTCGCTAAAACCGACTGTGCAGCAGATGTTCATCAAATGGAAGCTTTAATCGCAGAAGCGGAAGAAGAATTTGGCCGCGAGCCGGGCAGCACAAAAATGCTGGCCGCGATTGAATCCGCGATGGGAATCAATAATGCGGTTGAAATTGCCACGGCTTCTGACCGTTTAATCGGTATTGCCCTTGGCGCGGAAGACTATGTTCGTGACCTGCGTACTCAGCGCTCTGCCGAAGGAACCGAATTACTGTTTGCCCGTTGTACCATTCTTCAGGCTGCCCGGGCGGCTGGCATTATGGCTTTTGATACTGTGTATTCGGACGCGAATAACGAACAGGGCTTTACCCATGAAGCCGAACACATTAAATCCCTTGGTTTTGATGGCAAGTCGTTGATTAACCCACGCCAGATTGAAATTATTCACAATATTTTTGCCCCTTCTCAGCAAGAAGTGGACTATGCCAATGCGGTGATTGAAGTGGCGGCTGAAGCTGAAGCACAAGGTTCAGGAGTTGTTTCGTTAAATGGCAAGATGGTTGATGCCCCGATTATTGAGCGGGCTCGCTGGACATTGCAACGCGCTGAATCAGGAATTAAACAATAAGGCACCGTCATGACAACTCTAACTAATGCAATTAATCGTGAAATAGAATTAGATTCGGAAAACTATCCGAATATGGTGCCTTTCTCCGGGGCACATGAACTGACCTCACACCTGTTAAACCGAGATACTAAACGTAGCCGTAAGTTATTTGAAACCTTAGAAGAGGCGATCAAACACGTTGGTTTAAGTAACGGTATGACGATTTCTTTTCACCACTCTTTCCGTGGTGGCGACAAGATTATCAATATGGTGATGGATATCATTGCCTCAATGGGATTTAAAAACCTCACCTTAGCTTCAAGCTCACTTTCTGATATCCATTCTCCAATTGTTGAGCATATTAAAAATGGTGTGGTGAAAAAGATCTACACCTCCGGTATGCGCGGTCAATTGGCGGAAGAAATTTCCCGTGGTCTGTTAGATGAGCCGGTACATATTCACTCTCATGGTGGGCGGGTTCACTTAGTACAAAGTGGTGAACTCAATATTGACGTTGCTTTTATCGGTGTTTCTAGTAGCGATGAATTTGGTAATGCTAATGCGGTTAAAGGCCAATCGCGCTGTGGTTCGCTTGGTTATGCACAAATCGATGCGCAATATGCGAAAAAGACCATTGTCTTGACCGAGTCTCTGGTTGATTTTCCTAATAGTCCGGCCTCAATTGCGCAAGATCAGGTTGATGCGGTAGTCACCGTTGATGAGGTCGGTGATGCTTCAAAAATCGGTGGTGATGCAACCCGTATGACGACTAACCCGCGTGAGCTACTGATTGCACGTAAAGCGGCAGAAGTGATTGAACACTCAGGTTATTTTTTCGATGGCTTTAATCTGCAAACCGGTTCGGGTGGTGCGTCATTGGCGGTAACCCGCTTTCTGGAAAATAAAATGGTGAAAAATAACATTAAGGCAAACTTTGGTCTTGGTGGCATTACCGCAACCATGGTTGATTTACATGAGAAGGGTTTAATCAAAACACTGCTTGATGTGCAATCTTTTGACTCGGTAGCGGCGGATTCACTGGCTCGTAACCCGAATCATATCGAGATTTCCGCCAACCAGTATGCCAATCCATCTTCAAAAGGCGCTGTCGTTGATCGCCTGGATGTGGTGATTCTGAGTGCGCTGGAAATCGATACCAATTACAACGTCAACGTAATTACCGGCTCTGATGGTGTTATTCGCGGTGCATCAGGTGGTCATAGTGATACTGCGGCCTCGGCAAACTTAACGATAGTCGTTGCTCCACTTGTCAGAGGTCGCATTCCTACTGTGGTGAATTCGGTACTTAACGTGGTGACTCCGGGAACTCAGATTGATGTGTTAGTAACTGATCACGGCGTGGCGGTAAACCCGAATCGGGAAAAAATAAAGCACCGCTTAATCGAAGCCGGCGTGAAAGTAATGAGTATCCATGACTTGCAGAAGCGTGCGGAATTATTAACGGGTAAAGCGAAACCAATTGAATATATGGATAATATCGTTGGCTATATTCGCTACCGTGATGGTTCGGTTATCGATGTCATTCGTCAGGTCAAGGAATAGGCTGTGTATTCTGGTCCTTTAGTTTCATTACAACAGGTTCTGGATGGTCGTGAGCAGAGAGTTGAACGGCAAAGAGAGTGGCTGGCAGCCCATTCACTCCCTTTGGTTAGTTTTACGATTAACATGCCAGGTGAGGTGAAACTTAACCTGATTTCGCGTATCGCTTTTGAGCAGGGCTATGCAGAAATTCACAAAGTGTGTAATGAACATGGGGCCAGCGTAGTACATAGCGGAGTTTTCACCAGTGATTGCGGACATGAGGGCCTGATTACCGTGTCCGGAATTACTGTTGAACAATTGAAAAAGCGTATGGTCACTATTGAAGACAATCATCCTCTAGGACGCTTGTTTGATATTGATGTGCTTAATGATAAAGAGATAGCTTTATCCCGCAGTCAGTTTGGCCACCCTGGCCGAAAATGTCTGCTGTGCGGTAACGATGCGAAAGTTTGTGCCCGTAGCCGGGTACATCCCCTGCCTGCTTTAATCGATAAAATGTGTGAGATGATCAATGATTGCAACTAATTCTGTCCGCTGGCTACTGGATGATTGCTGCTTGTATCAGCAAACCGAAGGCGGCACGTTTGAACTTAATATCTGTGAACTGGTAGGGAACCTTGCTTATCATGCGATGATGCTTGAAGCCCATCTTACACCTAAACCGGGGCTGGTTGACTGCCTATCGCCCGGCGCGCACCGTGATATGGATATCAACACTTTTGTCGCCAGCGCGGACAGCTTGCGTCCATACATGTCGCAGTTTGTGAAAACTGGCTACGATTTGTATCAGCAGCCATTATCCGCATTACTACCTGAGTTGAGAAAAGTCGGTATTGAAGCAGAGCGGGCAATGTTTCGTGCAACATCCGGGATTAATACGCATAAAGGTATGATTTTTACCCTAGGATTGATCTGCGGTGCGGTGGGTTGGTTATACCATAAGGAGTCACAGTACGATTCCGTCCGTATTCGTCAGGTGATTCAGACGTGTTGTGCCGAGTTGGTCAACGATGAGTTGATTAATAGCAAAAAAGTTCCGGCCACTGCAGGAGAACGGTTATTCCGTGAGTGTGGGATAACCGGAATCAGAGGCGAGGCGGTGGCAGGCTATCCGACGATTTTCAATTTTGGTTTGCCGATTTATGAGTCTGCAATTGCACAGGGACAATCAGAAGAGCAGGCGATGTTTAAAACACTGCTTAATCTAATGGCACACAATAATGATTCTAATCTGGTCAATCGCGGCGGGTTGGAAGGGCTTAAGTTTGTTCAGTATCAGGCCAAATTCTTTTTGTCCGTCTATTACCTCGATGATGAATGTTTTGAGCAGCAGATGCGAGTATTTGATCAGGAACTGATTGATCTCAATCTAAGTCCGGGTGGTAGTGCTGATTTGTTGGCCGCTACCTGGTTGTTAGCTCAGATAAATCTATTTAATCGATAGTCAGAACGACATAACTATAGATGCAGCCTTAAAGGCTGCATTTTGCGTTTATTAAAAGTCAGCAATAATTAAAAATAGGGAAAATATGAACAACAGTATCTACTTAGGCATCATCGGTAACTACAAAGGCCACTTGAGTGGTGCGGAAAACGTAGCCGAGCATGATGTACCGAATGGGATTTTTGTAATAAATAGGGACCACGCTGAGACGGTAACCACCGGGTCAACGATTAAATATCCTCAACAGGGTGGTGATGTTGATATTGAGCCGGAATTTGTTATCCGTTGTAAAATTGGCTATCAGCGAGGAAAAGTCTCTTCATTGAGTCCTCAGGAAATGACAATCGGTAATGATTTTACGATTCGTGCTCTGGCAAATTCAGATAAAATCTCGCAGAGAAAAGCCTGGGGAGAGAAATCAAAAGGGATCAATCATCAATGGTGGCCGATGGAGGAATATATTGCGGAAAATTATGGCGATAATATCAGTCTGATTTCTTATATTGAACGGGATGGATTATTTCAGCGTGCCACGCCGCCGGTAACCTGTAGCGATACCAAGCTATTTTGTGAGCATTTAATTGAATGGGTTATCGATGCTATCAACCATCAGCAACGCGAGGGGATGTATGAACAAATCCTGCCGGAACTGATTGCGCAGGGATATCCTGAAGAGCTGATTTTATATACCGGAGCGCCGATTTACACTGAGTGGGGAGAGGAAAACTTCTTACAGGCAGGCGATAAAGTACATATCGCAGCATTTTACAATGATTTGGTCAATATCGATGATGTGATGTTTATGCTGCTTAATCACAAGCATGAAAATAATCAACGCTTGCTCTCATTTGTGCAGGAAATTATGTAACTGCATTTTTTCGATAACAATGAAAAAAGGCAATGGAAACCCTCCATTGCCACCCCAACAAATCCCTACAATCAATTTAGACTTGATCAAACTCTGTTGGAACAACCTGGACGCTATTTTCAAGTTCAATTTGACCATGAAAGTTTTCATAATGTTTTTGACAAAGCGGTACGGCAAATAGCTCTTCATCATGGTCTGCGATATTGGTTTTTTTAACCAGTACCTGGCGTGTATATTGACTAGTGCAGTTCACTTCTGCGCAAAACTCGTGTTTGATTTTTGTTTCAGCTTCGACATGGTTAACGATCATTTTTTAATCCTTTTGCGTAATACTGGTGGTTTATAGAGTTAAATCGAATGGAACCAGCTCTATGTCATCATGAATTTCAATTTGATCTGTTTGTGCATTGCTATGCTCTTTACACAGAGGAATAACAAAAACGTCATCAGCTATCTTCGTCGGGTGAGCGACGAAGATAGCTTGCTCTTGTGCGTTTTTACAGTTGTGTGCAGAGCAGTGGGCGTGGCTGTCACGGCTGAAATGCTTCCAGTAAGCGAGCCAGTGTTCTTTTGCCTGCGGTGTAATAAGCTCTTCGGAAAGTCGTAAAACCAACATAATTCATTCCCCCGGCGAATAGTTAGTGGGTCTATTACAGCTTCATTTACCCGATAAATACCCGATTAAATTCATAGAATTTGGCGGATTAAAAAGAGTATTTAAATTTAATGGTGAAAATGCAGTAGGAAATGTCAAAAATCCCCTGACCGCAGATTGGATCAGGGAACAGGGATTGTGAAAGGTGAAGATTAGTTTTCTTTAATTAACTGATACAGCGCTGCAATATCTCCGTTAATAGGTTCGCCATCTGCATCAAGTTTAGCCAGAGAGTCGCCCTCTAACGCGTATTTTACTGGTGTTGAACCGTTATCCTTGACTAGGGTAATGATGGTACCTGTTTCGTCCCACTGAACCGCTCCAGTGGAATTAAAGGAGTTGTCATCTTTACCCAGATACACTTCTTCCAATTGATACGTTTCATCCTGATTTAAGGTCAGCGTGGTTTGAATACCTTCGCAATCGGCACATGGCAGAATGCCGGAATAGGTTCCTTGCCACTGCTGGCTGTTTCGTTGAGATGCTGTTTCTTCAGTGACTTCCGATTCGGTTGGGTCAATTACCTGCAAATCTTCGGTTTCGGCCAGGGATACAGGCCGTGCTTCGCTTGTCGCGTCCATCTGGGTCATTTGCTGTTGTGTTGGTTTAGGTTTAGATTGAGCTTGAGTTGTCATTTCTTCGTCATTGCAGCCGACAAGAATCAGAGAAAGTGCGCTAAGTGCAAAGATAGTTTTTTTCATCATGGTGTTCCTCAGTTATAAAGCCAAATTGGTAAGTTGTTAGTGAAGTTATTATGCAATTGATTTATTTAGAGGAAGTCATCCGAGAGTTACGTTACCAACAGGTAGAGTAAAGAAAATGCCAGTATTGGATAAGAAATTTGATTAAACAGCGAGTTAAGTCAGAGGAGTGTCGGATTGTGAGGTTTTTGCTCAGTTTTGACCAGGGGAAAGTTAAAGTCACCTTAACGGTTCATCAAGGTGACTCGTAACAGGGTTATTTATCTTTTTCGTCCATTATTCGGTTTAACGCAACTACAACAGACTTACTCGCGGCTTCGGCCGCAGCAACATAATCTACTAGTTGGTTGAGTACATTATCGTTACGAATCCAGTCTTGTTTAACCATATCCATCGCTTTGTGAACATTAGTATGGACTTCTGTATGGCATTGCTCCAGCTCTTTATAACCACGGGTATTGCTGTAGCTGAGTTTCCCTTCTCCCTGATAGTACCATTGACCGAGGCGGCAGCTATGATGGTCAATCATGGTTGATTGTGCTTCGCTTCCTACGCCTTGATGCTCAAGGCCCGCATAAGCATTTTGCATATAGATAACGTGGTCGAGTTTCATTAGCGTGGTGAACGAGCGATCTTTGGCTTCACTCATTAATTCAATGGTTTTTTGTGAAGCATTGGCGACTGTATCAAAGTTGCCGTGGAAACTTTCTACCTCTTCACTGATACGTTTAGTCTGCTCACCTACTGTTAGAGTTTGAGACACCATCTGACTGATTTCTTGACGTAAATTGCTAATGATACTGTCGATTTCTGCGGTAGATTTTCGGGTGCGATCTGCCAGGTTGCGGACTTCATCAGCGACCACGGCAAATCCCCGGCCGACATCGCCAGCACGGGCTGCTTCAATCGCAGCGTTCAGAGCGAGCAAGTTGGTTTGTTCAGCAATATCGGTGATTAACTTGATCGTCTCGCCGATGCGGCTGCTTTCGTTTTCCAGCCGTTTAGCGACTGATTCCATATTCTCCATGCGCTTGTTGGCATCGCTGAGAGCATTGCGAAGTTCGATCACGTTGGTACGGCTTTGCTGAGCACCATCGCGGCTTTGCATCGCGATTTCCATCACGTTATCCATATTGTTTGCTAACAAACTTAATTCTTCTTCATTGCCGCGCAAATTCATCATTAAGTTGCCAGTATTCAGCCGGTGCAGTTCACTAAACAAGCGATTTTGCCTTGCATACAGATCAGCTTTTTCCATCCCTTCAAAAGCGACATTGACTTTTTCCATCATTTTACCGAATTCACCTGGCATACCTTCGACTAAGACTTTGCGGTGAAATTCACGTTTACTGGCACGGTAGAAGCTGTTAGACAGTTCTTTAAAATTACTTTCGACAATATCGAGAAAGTCATTGAGTGCCCAGGCAACGTAACCAATTTCACCCAAACCTTTGGTATTGGTCATGCGTACATGGATATCTCCATCACGTGCTGCTTCTAAAGTTGTACGAATTTTGCTTAGTGCCTCGATTGGGCGTTGGTGGTCACGGTAGGCGAGTATTGCAAAAAAGATAGCAAGTACCGGCATGCTGATATTTAAAATATTGATGCCTTCAAGCACCATTGAGTGAACCGAGATAATCAAGGTTATCACCACAAAAATAATGCAGGTGATTAAAAACTTTTGTTTCAGAAACGGAATATGCTTACTTACGTTACTTTTAGTCATTGCCGCCTCACTTGCCGATGTGGGTCTGATATAAATTTAAGACAAATTGTTCATAGCTCATCTGGTGTTGCGATTTAATTTGTTGAGTAAGCCAGTCCCAGGACGCTTTAGGGGCTTCATTTTCCGCTTTGCCTCTCTCAATCTGCAACATTTGCGCATAGACCTGTTCAAGCTGCTTGATGGCAGCTTTTGGTGCTTGGCGGCGTACTGAGTAAAAGCCAACCATTTTATCGTCGACATAATCCGGTGTGATATTGGCGAATACCCAATAGTAATTGCCGTCAGAAGTAATGTTTTTTACAAAACCAAAGAATTCCTGCTCTGATTTTAGTGCTTTCCACATCGCATAGTAAACGCCACGAGGCATATCGGGATGGCGGATGATATTGTGTGGTTCACCTAACAGTTGTATTTCAGGAAAATTACAGATTTTCATGAAAGTACGGTTGGCATAGGTGATTTTACCTTTGAGATCGGTTTTACTGACAATCAGTTCGTGATTAGAGAAGGTTTTTTCTACCGGATTGGCCGCAACTGCTATCATGCTTATTTCCATACATTTTTCAGGGCATAAAAATATATTAGCAGTTCAGAAAGTAATAGATACGCTTGGATAATGATCAGTTTCAAGAATTTGTTAAAAACAACGCACACCAAGGGGTGTGCGTTAGTCATAGGATGAGTTATCTGCTCAATTTACAGAACTTTGGCTAAGAACTGCTTTAAGCGAGGGTGTGAAGGGTTGTCGAATAATGCTTGCGGAGTATCTTCGACCAGCAGAGCGCCTTCTTCCATAAATAGAACGCGATCCGCTACTTCACGGGCAAAACCCATTTCGTGGGTCACGATTACCATGGTCATGCCTTCTTTGGCCAGCCCTTTGATGACATCCAGTACTTCACCCACCATTTCCGGGTCGAGAGCCGAAGTGGGTTCATCAAACAGCATCAGATCTGGTTGCATAGCTAAGGCCCGAGCAATCGCGACGCGTTGCTGCTGGCCGCCCGAGAGATGCGAAGGATAGTTTTTCATCCGATCAGACAGGCCTACCCGGTAGAGCAGATCTTTAGCGGCTTCTTCCACTTCTTTCTGTGGCCGCTTAGCGACTTTCAGTGGTGCCAGCATCACGTTTTCTAACGCGGTTTTATGTGGAAATAGGTTAAAGCTCTGGAACACCATACCGACATTTTGGCGTAGCTGGTTGATATTGGTACCTTTGGCGTACATATCAATACCATCCACTACAATCGACCCGGCACTGATCTCTTCCAATTGGTTCAATGTACGCAGAAACGTCGATTTACCTGAACCGGACGGACCGATGATTACCACAACTTCACCACGTTTGATGGTGGCCGAAACAGACTTCAGTGCGTGGCAGCCGTTAGGGTAGTATTTATCGACGCCAGCCGCGACGACCATATTTTCGCCTTTAAAATGATTAGTCACTGGCTGATAACCTCTTCTCTAACATCTGAATAGCCCAGGAAAGTGAGCCGGTTACAACTAAGTAAAGCCCAGCAACAGTAAACCAAACTTCGAATGGTGCGAAACTACCACTGACAACTTCACGCCCTGCTTTGGTTAAATCGGTAATCGCGATAACCGAAACCAGAGAAGAGTCTTTAATCAGGTTAATAAACTGCCCGGCTAATGGCGGCAGTGTACGTTTAAATGCCTGGGGCAAGATAACGTAAATCATCGCTTGCGGGTAAGACATGCCTAGTGAGCGCGCTGCTTCCATTTGCCCGGTTGGAATAGACTGAATGCCCGCCCGGATAATTTCTACCACATAAGCACCGGTAAAAATTGATAATGCAACGACACCTGCGGTAAATTTATCCAGGTTCAGTACCGTACCGATAAAGAAATATACGATAAAAATTTGTACCAAGAGTGGTGTACCGCGAATTATCTCTACATAGGTCAGTGCAAGATTGCGTGAAGTGATATTTTTCGACACCCGCATCAGGCCGAATATCAGGCCGAGCACAATCGCGAAAAAGAGAGATATAAAGGAAATTTCAATGGTTACCCACAGGCCGTTTGCAATCGGGCCGAATTTCCAGTCTTCGAGTTGGGCAACCGTGTCGCCAAGGAAGATCAAGTCACCATTGCCCACGCTGGCGCGGGTATAGTCTTTAATAATTTGTGGAGCATCGCCGTTATCAAATTCAACGGTGATAATTCCTTTACTGTCGACAATCGCTGTTCCATCACCGGTAGCTCGAATGTCCTGCATCTCGGTGTTGACAACGTATGGCCAGAGCCGCTCCCAATGCCAGTTATAATTAATGGTTTTTCCTGACAGATAGATTGAGCCGACTAAGATCGCCATGATTAGTACATATAAACCATGTCCTAACCAACGATTAGATTTTGACTGCATCTGAATTTCTCATTTTGACTAAAAAATCTGAGCAGGCTAAGCCTGCTCAGTAATAATATAATTTGTAATCAATTGATTACTGTACGTCTTTCAACCAGCTGTCTGATTCAAACCATTTTTCGTACATACGGTCATACGTACCGTCGCCTTTGATTTGACGTAGGTAGTTATTCAAGAAGTTGAGGAAATCGGCATCACCTTGACGGATAGCCCAACCCAGAGGTTCGTAAGTGAATGGTTCTGCAACGTGGCTGATTTGGTCAGCATGTTGAGAAGCATAGATTGCGTTATATGGGAAGTCATACACAAACGCATCAGCCTTGCCATTGGATACTTGTAGCACCGCATCAACTTCAGTATCGAACAGGTTTAGCTGAGCCTTAGGAATGTAACGTTTGGCTGCTTCAACCCCGGTTGTACCCAGTTTAGTCGCGATGGAATATTTTGGATCGTTCAGCTCTTTATAGTTGCTGATTTTGCCTTTCAGATTTGGAGATAAAAGGATCGATTGACCGATAACTATGTACGGGTCGGCAAAATTAACTTTCATGTTACGTTCAGCAGTGACTGTCATGCCGCCCATGATAATGTCACATTTGTTGGTTTGCAGTGCGGGGATAATACCATCCCATGCGGTGTTAACTGGTACAAACTTCACGCCCATTGAACGAGCCATGTTTTTGCCCAGGTCAATATCAAAACCAATGAAACGGCCATCTTTGGTTTTCATTTCAAATGGCATATAGCCAGCATCGAAACAGACTTTTAATTCACCAGTGGTCACAATGTTTTCGATTGCTGATTCAGCTGATACCTGAGTCGCCACCAATGCTGAACACGCCAGTGCCAGACCGGCGGTCGCTTTTGTCATGAACTTTTTCATAATGTTCCTTTTATGTTGTGATATTAGTTCCGTAATCAATCCGCTTACGGAGTGTAATGTTGTGTTTTTGTCTTGTTATCATCTGTGGACGTATTGACCAGCGAGGCACATAGTGCGACAAAATCGTGCAGCTTTTCAATGCAATGTTTCAATTTAAGTGGTTTTAATCCTCATTGTTATGAATATCATCACTTAAAAATGTGCTCTAAATCATCAATCAGGTCATGCGGATCTTCCAGACCGATAGATAATCGAAATACCCCTTGTCCGGCATAATCCAGATATTCTTCCATCTGCGATTGACTGAGCTTATAGGTTGACTGCATCAAATCAGCGGTTTTCAGCAGCACGGCTAAACTGCGCTGGTGGCCAATAGAAAATGCATAATGAAACAGTTGGGCTTGCGTGGCAAAGGCCTGTTCCAGTTTCACCATATTTTCAGCTTGAAAGACGATAATGGCCCCGCCACTTTTCATCTGCACTTTCGCTAAATCATGCTGAGGATGCGTGCTTAAACCAGGATAAATCACTTTCGTTACTTTCGGGTGCTTTTCCAGCCACTCTGCAATTATCAGTGCTGAATCGCTCATGGTTTTCATTCGCGGATAAAGCGTATCGATGCCACGCATGATCAGCCAAGCATTGTAAGCCGAAATTCCCGCACCCAGATAGACACCTGCTTTCGAACGGATCGTTTCTATCAGTTTTTTCTCACCGACCACGCAACCACCAAGGGCATCACCATGGCCGTTGATAAATTTAGTCAGCGAATGTATTACAAGATTCGCGCCAAGTTTGATTGGTTGAGTGATTACTGGCGTTGAGAATGTGGAATCGACACTAAGAAGGATATTATGAGGCTGCAGAATTTCGCTGACGGCAGCGAGATCGGTGAGCCTAAGTAATGGATTACAAGGGGTTTCTGCATGAACTAAGCGGGTATTTGGTTTTATCGCATTTCTTAGCTCATCCAGGTTAGACAGGTTTACGGCACTGATTTCAATCCCGAATGAGGGAAGAATCTGCAGAGCTAATTCGATAATCCCGGCGTAGCAGACATCACTGATAATCAAGTGATCACCAGATTTTAGTAAGGATAGAAATACCGCCGACATCGCTGCCATGCCAGAGGCGGTAGCATAGGCATCGTCGGTGGCTTCAAGTGCGGCCAGGCGTTGTTCTAACTGGCGTACGGTAGGATTAGTCCAGCCAGCATAGAGATATGGTGTGTCAGTGAGATCCCCCTGACCGTTGGCAGAGAAGGCACCATCACCGGGTTGAAAGCTATGATTCACCGACATCACCACATTCGGTGAAATTGCGTGAGTGATCGGATCGGGTTGTAAACCGGCGTTAAGCGCCAGTGTCTGAGCGTGAAACTTGGTTGATTGATTTATCGACACGATGATTACCTGAGCGATGAAACAGTGATGTGATACAGTATTACTGCGCATAGTTGCGGTTAGTCGGCATTATTCGGCTTTGTTGTGTTGAATTTCTGCTAATATTGCCAATTAATGCAGAATTTCTGCATTAGCTGAAATAAAATTGATGTGCATTGTTTTGGTGCTGTAAATGCACATCAATGGTGCTTAATTTGCGTAAATGGGGCTCGAAACGGATGGCTTTGGATAGCTTTGATCAAAAAATTTTGCACATCGTGCAACTCAACTGTCGCGTACCTACAGAGCAAATTGCTGAGCTGGTAGGACTCTCAGCTTCGGCTGTTCAGCGTCGTTTAAAAAAGATGCGTGCAGACGGGGTGATTAGCAGTGAAATCGCGGTAGTGAATCCGTCTCATATTCCCTCAATGATGAGCTTTATCGCAGGGTTGGAAATAGAAAAAGATAATTATAAAGCGTTAGCGGGATTTAAAAAATGGGCTGAAAATAAAACGCAGATCCAGCAAATTCATTACGTAACCGGAAGTTTTGACTTGATGGTTTTTATTACGGCGACGAATGCACTGCATTATGATGCGTTTATCGAGCTTCTTATGGAAGAAAATCCTCTGATTCGGCGAGTGACCACTCACGTGGTGCTGGATTCGCCGAAAAAGAGTTTCTATCTACCGCTTGAGTAGGACTGGTATGGACTATCTGAGAAACTCAGCTAACTTGCCAATATGCTCAGGGCCGATTACACAGCATCCAC
>QGCX01000176.1_pt1 | contig 13974 bp, 9 predicted proteins | sample 4708031 | NCBI WGS metagenome assembly QGCX01 (sample SAMN08941163, study PRJNA450518) | Sediment metagenome, whole genome shotgun sequencing project. | reverse complement strand
CATTATATCTTTGGCATAGAATCCGAAAAATTAGGTTCTTTAGCTCTCGGTAAACATACTGCCACTTGGGCGTTATTTGCTGCAGATATCGGTGTTCAGGGAGTGATGGACTCACAAGGTGATGCCGGTGGTAAAAATGCGGGCAAAGTATTTTATAAAAACAGTTTCGATAATAACCTATTTATTCATGCCAGCTATGATATAGAAAGCGAAATATCAGGTCTAGATATTGGCTACCAGACAGCTAATATTTATCCGTATGTTGCAGGAGCGTATGGTGTATATGTGTCCGTTCATAATGGTCAGCCGTTATTAAATAATGGTAACTTTATTGTTGGTAATGCGAATCCAAACTCTGATATTAAATCAGATTCTGCATATAACAGAAATAAAGATGATTTATATACGTACTCTTTATCTGCTTATAAACAAGTGGAGTGGGAACACCGTTTTGCAGCAATTTTAGCGTATTCAGAGATGGATGACGCTGATACAGCTGATTCTATCAAAGCAAGAGGTTACGCTTTAGGCGGACTAGGCGTTTCAGCTAGCGTTTCATATTCACATTATCCAGTTGGATTCAAAGGTTTCAGCCCAGTAATCACCATTTCAAATGATGAGTTTGGTACCACGGTCGCGCCACAACTTGACTATTACTTTAAGCCTTACTTGAAAGTAACAGTGGCACACGTAATGAACAGTGATGCGCAAGATACGAGTAAATTAGAGTTCCAATACGATTTCTAAGAATCATTATTGACTAATTAACCAGGTGATATATGAGCCAGAAAAGAGATAACTTTAGTTTAATGTGTAAGCCTTCTGGCTCTGTTTGCAATATAGATTGTACTTATTGTTTTTATCTAGAGAAAGAACATTTATATCCAGAAAGGAAAAGTCACTGGAAAATGGATGATATAACTTTAGAAAATTACATTAAACAACATATAGAATCTCAAAGTTATGATGTTGTAGACATTATATGGCAGGGAGGAGAGCCAACGTTATTAGGTGTTGATTTTTATCGTAAAGCGATAGAAATACAGAATAAATATAAAAGAAACAAACAAGTTAATAACTATTTTCAGACCAATGCAACCAATATTGATGATGATTGGGCGAAATTCTTAAAAGAACATAACTTCCTAGTGGGAGTATCTATTGATGGAGACAGAATTAGCAATGATGCTTTTCGTCATACACGTGCAGGGAAAAGCACTTTTGATGATGTACTAAAAGGTATTGGGTGCCTGAAAAAGCATAAAGTTGAATTTAATACTCTAACGGTGGTTAATGATGAAAATGTAAAAAGACCGTTAGATGTTTATCGATGCTTAAAACGAATCGGTAGTCGCTATATGCAGTTCATCCCTTTGGTAGAGCGAGAAACAAAGCAACCAGACGAACATGGACTGACGTTAATAAAGCCTGACTTTTCCGGGCAGTGTGCTGTAACTGAATGGTCGGTATCTGCAAAAGAGTATGGGCGTTTTTTAAACACGATATTTGATCATTGGGTAGTCAATGATTTCGGCTCAATTTTTGTTATGAATTTTGAACAAACAATGACCAAGCTATTGGGTGGGCAAAGTGGCTGTGTAATTAATGAAACATGCGGTCATAACTTAGTTATTGAATCAAATGGTGATGTTTATTCATGTGATCATTTTGTTTATCCGGAAGATAAGTTAGGCAATATTAATAGCGGCAACATTGTTGATATGCTTCATTCAGAACAGCAGGTGAATTTTTCCAATCAGAAAAAAGAAAATATTAGTAAAGATTGTTTGAATTGCCCTGTAAAAATTGCATGCCATGGTGGCTGCCCTAAACATCGATTTGAAATTTCCTCTGATGGAAGACCAAATAGAAATTATTTCTGTGAAGGATATTTTATTCACCTTTCACATGTTTTTCCCAAAATCTATCGAATATTGTCGTGTTTGAAAAGTGAATTATCTAATAAAAAGATTATGAGAAAAATTGGTGAAGAGTTTTATTAACTGATCAGTTGTACTTTACGATATAGCTGACTCTATAAGGAAACGATATGAAAAAATTGTTATTAAGTAGTATGGTAGCGATGGCGCTACCTGGCACTGTCATGGCACAAGATTATGCTGCACAAATTGACAGCGAACGTCCGAATATTGTGATTGTTATTTCGGAAGATATGAGTTCTCGCATTGGCGCTTTCGGTGATGAGATTGCTACTACACCGAATTTGGATGCTTTGGCCAAAGAATCCGTTCGATTCACCAACGTATTTACCATGGCTGGTGTGAGCGCACCTTCAAGGGCTGGGTTGATCACCGGTGCTCCTCAGCACAAATTGGGGCTTCAGCATATGCGTACTGCGGATATGAAATATGCTGGAGTGCCCCCGGAAGATGTTAAAGCCTACCCTGAATTACTGCGTAAGAGTGGCTATTTCACTTACAATGATTTAAAAACAGATTATCAGTTCTCTAATGGAGCGATGGATCCTGGTCCGTTTACAATCTGGAGTGCTAATGGCAGCTTTAAAAATTTTGAGGATATGCTAGCTCCATCTGCTTGGCGTCAACACGACCTACAGGGTAAGCCTTTTTTTGTCCAGCTAAACCCAATGATTACGCATGAATCTGGATTGTTCACGGCAGAGCGTGCTCCAGACAAATACCGTGGCTTGCAGCAGCTAATGGAAAAAGTACGTTCTCGCTATACTTTTAATACGCCAGATACGAGTAAGATCAAGCTACCTAAATACCTGGTTGATTCAGAGGAAACCCGAGCCGAAATTGCGCGTTTCTACGAAAATATCCAGATTATGGATATTCAAGTTGGTCAAGTTATCCAAAATCTGAAAGAAGACGGCCTATGGGATAACACAATCTTTATCTTTACTACCGATCACGGGGACTGTTTACCACGTAGTAAGCGTGAAGGTTTTGTATCAGGTACGCACGTCCCATTGATCATGCATGTACCTGACAAGTACAAACCTGATTGGATGCCAAAAAATGGTAAAGCAACGGATCGCCTGATGTCGTTTGAAGATTTAGCGCCAACCATTCTAGGGTATGCAGGATTAGAAAAATTGCCTTATATGAACGGTGTCAATTTATCTCAAGATAAGCCTACAGACCGCCAATATGTGTTTGCCGATCGTGCTCGTATGGATTTCACAGACTTACGCTCTTATTTCGTAAAAGATAATGACTTTCAGTATGTACGTAATTTCTCACATAATCCAAATGGTGCAACCGTGGAATTCCGTGATTACTTGAGCTCAGTTGATGATTTAAACCAAGGGCATAAAAATCATACGCTAACCGCAGAACAGGAAATCTGGTTCACTGAAAAACCGGATGAAGAATTATATGATCTGCACGCTGATCCTGAACAGTTAAATAACTTGGCTTCTGATCCTAAATATAAGAAGACTCTGGCACGATTCCGTGATGTGATGGATGGCTGGCGCAATATCGGTACAGATACCAATTTGATTAATGAACAGACGATGATTGCTGATTTGTCTAATGCTGATGGTTCGCAAAAAACGACATTAGAGCCAGTGGCTGAGTTAGATAAGACAACGGGTAAGCTGTTTATGACGCCACGCACCAGCGGCGCCTCTTTGGGGTATAGTTATGACGGCAAAACTTGGCAGGTTTATGATAAGAGTTTTGTACCACAAGCTGGATCAAAATCACTTTACCTGAAATCGGTACGCTATGGCTGGAAAGAAAGTCCAGTGGTTGAGTTCAAATTGTAAGTTGTAATTTAACAATCAAAATAGCCGCTCTCTGCAGATGTAGTGGGCGGTTTTTTTTAATCATTTATCTAAAGTAGTCTCATCCTATCAAAATAGCTTTTGAAATGAGAGGATTGTCTCGTTTTATCATCTGTTGCTTTTTCTCTTTAACTAAATATATCTCAAATATCACAAACTAGTAAATCGAATTTGTGGACGTTGCATTGGTAACTAGTTGATATTTAGTTAATAATATTATATATGGTCTGTATTCCTCTCTAGATATCTATTGATGGCGCCGTTCTGGAATGAAAATGCATATCATCGTCAATGAAGTCTATTTCATTGTTTTGACTAAATACTGATATTATTTGTTCTACGAAAGCAATTATGAAAATAAACAAAACATGTTTTATTTGTGATTGCTTTTGTGAGTAGAACTCTATAGTTGATGGCAAATTTAAACTATCTGAGTTTTATACCATTGCATTTATTTTAGGGATTGTTACCTTCAAAAAGGGCAAGACTCAAAAATTATATTAAGCAATTGTAAGAAGGAACTTAATTGGTCCTTGTTGAAATGCTTATTTGATCTTTTTGAGTCTTGCCCTTTTGTTTTTGTGAGGAATGTTGATGTCTTATGAGAAAGTAGCGACTGACATAATTAAATATGTTGGTGGTAAAGAGAATATTGAAAGCGTGGTTCATTGTGCAACCCGTTTACGTTTTAAATTACTAGATAATAGTAAAGCTGATAAAGATGGTATTAAATCTTTAGATGACGTAATTGCTGCAGTTGAAAGTGGTGGTCAGTTTCAGGTCGTGGTAGGTAACCATGTCAACCAAGTATTTAAATCGGTTCAGGCTGTGATGGGGGGAACAGTTACCAGCAGTAAAAAGCCGACTCACAAGGAAAAGGAAGGGTTGTTCAGCATCTTTATAGATATCATTTCCGGTATTTTTACTCCTTTATTAGGCATCATGGCTGCATCAGGGATCTTAAAAGGTATTCTGGCTCTAGCTGTAGCTGCTGGATGGACAACGCCTGATAGTGGTACCTATCAGCTTCTGTTTGCGGGTTCAGATGCGCTGTTCTTCTTCTTTCCTCTTGCGCTTGGCTATACCGCCGGCGTCAAATTTGGTGGTAGTCCGTTTGTCACTATGGCTATTGGTGGTGCATTGGTCCACCCGACCATGATCGCTGCATTCAACGCTTCACAAGGTCCGGACTTTTCGGGGATGACCTTTATGGGAATTCCGATCACATTTATGAACTATGCTTCATCGGTGATGCCTATTATTTTTGCTGCATGGATATCCTGCAAATTGGAGCCTCTGTTTAACCGGGTTTTCCCTTCTGCAGTAAAAAACTTTTTTACACCACTGATGTGTATCATGGTTACTGTCCCACTAACATTCCTTGCCATCGGTCCCGCTGCTACGACTGCGAGTCAGTTTCTTGCTCATGGCTATGAACTGATTTACAGCGCTAGCCCGATTGTAGCAGGCCTAATCATGGGTGCCTGCTGGCAGATTTTCGTTATTTTCGGTCTGCACTGGGGCTTCGTTCCAATCTTACTCAACAACATGGCGATAATGGGATCAGATAGCATGATGCCGTTGTTGGTACCAGCGGTACTAGCCCAGGCAGGCGCTGCGTTGGGTGTTTTCTTGATGGCTCGAGATATTAAACTTAAAGCCATTGCAGGTTCTGCATTTACTGCGGGTTTATTTGGTATCACTGAGCCTGCTATCTATGGCGTTAATTTGCCGAAAAAGCGTCCTTTTATCTTTGCTTGTGTGTCCGGTGCATTAGGGGCTGCAGTGATTGGCTACTTCCAGGTTCGAGTTTACTCGTTTGCGATGCCAAGTATGCTGGTTTTTCCTCAGATTATCCCGCCAACAGGTGTTGATATTACATTGTGGGTCACCGTTATAGCGTCAGTTTTTTCCATCATATTTGCTGCGCTATTGACTGTGATGTTTGGTCAGATAAATAAACAACCAGAGTCTGATTTAAAATCCGCGCAGGCTAAATAACTTGTTTTTTGAAAATTATTTTTAATGAACGTTATCTGGCGTTAATAAGATATTTATTCGCAAATAAAAATCGTTATTTTAGTTGAGAAAATAAAAAGGATAGATACATCCATTACTTTAATTAACTTTTAAAACTAATGGATTATTCTCTGTGCCCGTTTGAATACTTGATATTCAAACTATTTATAAATAAAAGGTGTAAATATGTTGAAAAAAAATATTGCCATTGCAGTGGGACTTGCAATTTCCTTTGGTGCCTGTGCTAAAAGTAGCACAACCAATTGGGATTCTGATATTGTAGAAAATTATCTAGGGGCCAAAAAAGGTTCCATGATAGAAAAGATGTCAGATGTTGAAAATAATTCTCGCTGGTATTCTACTGTTCGCTTATATACCGGAGCGAGAGCAACGGATGAACAGCGGGACGAACTGTTTTTACAAGGAAATTTACGTCTACGTGGAAAAACCATGCTAACTGACGATATCGGTATTGTTGGTGATTTCTGGTTACGTGCCCACGAAGCCTATATTAATAAAGATGGTAATACTGTTAGCACATTTTCTGGTGAATGGGGTGGCGCTGGTGATGCTGGTGATGCCATTAAATGGGAACAATTCCGTACCGGTTTTGAGTCTGACAAATTTGGCGCTCTAGTTTTTGCTAAATTTACAGCTACCTGGACCCCGTTTGTAACGGATATTGGTGTCCAGGGTTTGAATGATACACAAGGTGATGCTGGTGGTAAAAATGCGGACAAAGTGGTCTACAAGCATCAGCTTGATAACAACATCTTCTTGAATTCTAGTTATGATATGAGATCTGAAATTACTGGTTTTGATATCGGTTACCAAACAGCAGATACCTATTCATATCTGCAAGATTCTTATGGTGTCTATTTAAGTGCGCATAATGGTCAACCTGGACTAGAAAATGGTGCGGGCAATTTCATTATTGGTAACGTTGATTTGGCTTCAAATATTGAAGCAGACACGGGCCTTAATCGCCATAGCGATAGCCAATATACGTATAGCATCGCTGGTTATAAACAAATTGGTTATAAACATCGAATGGCAGCGAATATCGCTTATTCAGATCGTACGGAGTCTGTAGATGCGATTAAAGCTCGCGGGTTTACGACCGGTGGTTTGGGGCTGTCTGCAACAGCATCATACCAGATGTTTGCGGATGGTTTTGAAGGACTATCTCCAGTAATTACCGTTTCTCATGATGAATTCGGAGATACAGTAGCCCCTGAAGTTAAATACTATTTTAAACCTAATCTAGTTGCGACACTTGCTCACGTTATTAATACCGATGGAGCAGATATTACAAAACTTGAATTCCAGGCAGATTTTTAATTGGCACTCGACATATCTAAGGATTAATTATGAAATTTAATAAATTAAGAAAAAGTATTTCGGGTGTTTTTCATAACGCTGAAATGAAAAGTAATTCTACTTTTGGTATGAATGCCGTCTCGAAAAAGCAGTTGTTTAATCTATATACGGTTGCAGCAGTTACTTCATTATTGTCAGTATCAGGTGCGGTCAATGCCGCTACAGCAAATGCACAAGCCAATAGTCAACCAAACGTCATTATGATTTTACTTGATGATACTGGTTTTTCTGATATTGGTGCGTTTGGTTCAGAAATTAAAACGCCTAATATCGATGCACTAGCAGAGGCGGGACTTCGTTATAACCGTTTTGATACCAACGCAATTTGTGCGCCGACCCGTGCATCACTGATCACCGGACGTAACGCTCAGACTGTACATATGGAAGAGTTGCCACCAAAACATTCGGGCTTCCAGCCTGCGCCTGGGCCTGATGCTAGCGTTCCTCTGGGCACTGGCCCTGCTAACAGTGGTGAGCTTCCGACTAATGCTCAAACTGTTGGGCAGGCATTCCAGGCTGCAGATTATGCCACTTATGCTTTGGGTAAATGGCACCTCGCTCCTGAGTACGATAAAACGGTAAATGAAGAACGTAACCATAAGTTTTGGCCGCTACAAAAAGGTTTTGACTACTATTATGGATTCATTAGTGGCCACACTGATCACTGGCACCCTGAACTGATTGAAAACAACCAGGAAATTCGGACTCCAGAATTGCCGGGTTACCACTTCTCGGTTGATTTGATCGATCATGCTATTTCTCTGATGAATAAGGATACTGATCCAGGTAAAGCAAAATTCATGTACTTAGCCATGGGGGCCGCTCATGCGCCACTTCATGTGCCAAAATCCTATATTGATGCCTATAAAGGACAATATGATATGGGCTGGGATAAATTGCGTGAAGAACGTTTTGCTCGCCAGAAGAAAATGGGCGTCATTCCAAAAAATACTGTTCTGACTGAACGAGAGAAAGGGGATCTTGCATGGGATTCTCTGGATGCACAGCATAAACGTGTCTACTCTCGCTTTATGGAAACTTACGCTGGTTTCTTGACTCATACCGACGAACAAATTGGTCGTTTAGTGGATTACCTTAAAGAGACCGGTCAGTATGAGAATACCATGATCGTGTTTGCAACGGATAACGGCGCAGCTCCGGAAGGTGGTCAAACAGGTGGTTTCTATCAAGCTTATATGGATAAAACTACCGTTGAAGAAATGGATGCCAACCTGGATAAAGCGGGTGGCCCAGAAACTTACATGCTGTACCAACGTCCATGGGCATTGGCGGGCGCCACTCCATTTCGTCGTTACAAGCTATGGCCATTTGCTGGTGGTGTGAGAACTCCGTTAATCGCATCATGGCCAGGTCATATCAAGGATCCAGGTGCTATTCGTAATCAATACGTTCAACTTGTTGACTTGGCACCGACCATGCTTGAAGCTGCTGGTACTCAATTTGCCGAAAGCGTTGATGGCGTGAAGCAAATCCCAGTAGCCGGTAAATCAATTCTGGCCACCTTTACTGACAAAAATGCGAAGACTCGTGATACTCAATATTTTGAATTACGTGGTCAACGAGCTATTACACACGGTAAATGGAAAGCGGTTGGTATGCACAAATTAGGTACCGACTATGCTGACGATCAATGGGAACTGTTTGACACTGAAAAAGACTACTCAGAGTCAAATAACGTTGCCGCTAAATACCCTGAAAAACTGGAAGAAATGAAAAAGCTATGGTGGGAAGAAGCCAATAAGCATAGTGATCCAGCTATCGTAGACCCATGGGATCTATTGTATAAGTTTAACCATATGGATGATGCATTCCGCGATTAATTGAATGCATACCCTATACCGGTTACCGTGGGCTTTGCCCCGGTGACCGGATTTGTTGGTAATACCAAAATGACTTATTCAAACTATCTAATGTAAATAAAGATATATAAAACGTTTAGGTTGTTTTGGTATATCCCCACTCATATTAATACTCAGGAGTGCAGACAATGAGTCAGCGAGTCGATAACTTTCAAATCATGGCAAAGCCCTCTGGCTCGGTATGTAACATCGATTGTTCATACTGCTTTTATCTGGAAAAAGAACATCTGTATCCAGAGCGGCAAAGCAATTGGAGAATGGATGAACAAACGCTGGAAAATTATATTCGTCAAAATATTCAGTCGCAAAATTCAGATGTGGTAGACATTATCTGGCAGGGAGGGGAACCAACTATGCTGGGTATCGATTTTTATCGCAAGGCTCTGGATATTCAGAATAAGTACAAGGGAAAAAAATCGATCAATAACTGTCTGCAGACCAACGGTATTAATATTGACGATAAATGGGCTCAGTTTCTTAAAGAGAATAATTTTTTAGTTGGATTGTCGATTGATGGGGATCGCATCAGTAATGATGCCCACAGGCATACCCGTGCTGGAAAAAGTACTTTCGATGCAGTGCTTAAAGGCGTTGAATGTCTGAAAAAACACAAGGTAGAGTTTAATACATTAACCGTCGTTAATGCCGAAAATGTGAAACGCCCGCTGGATGTGTATCGCTTTCTCAAGCGATTAGGCAGCCGTTATATGCAGTTTATTCCTTTAGTAGAGCGCGAAGCGAATCAGCCCGATGAAAATGGTCTGACATTGATTAAACCCGATTTTTCCGGTCAGTGTGCGGTGACAGCATGGTCTGCACCCGCTAAAGAGTATGGACGTTTTTTGAATACAATTTTTGATTATTGGCTGAAAAATGATTTTGGGTCGGTGTTTGTAATGAACTTTGAGCAAACAATGACCAAACTGCTCGGTGGTGTCAGCGGATGTGTTATCAATGAAACCTGTGGGCGCAACTTGGTGATAGAATCGAATGGTGATATCTATTCATGCGATCATTATGTCTATCCTGATAATAAATTAGGCAATATAAACAGTGATGAAATTATTAACCTATTCCGCTCGCCAAAGCAGATCGAGTTTGGTTTAAGTAAAAGAGATAATATGAGCAAAGATTGCGCTAACTGCTTTGTTCGCCCAGCGTGTAACGGTGGATGTCCCAAGCACCGTTTCGAAATCTCGTCTGATGGAAAGCCGAATAAAAACTATTTTTGTGATGGTTACTTTATTCATCTGTCGTATGCAATTCCTATCATGCACCGGATATTATCGTATCTGAAAAGCAACGAATCGGATAAGAAAATTGTACGAAAGGTCATTGATGAATTTTATTAATAGAATCCACGAAATTATTGGTATGACTTGATCTGAATAGCTAGTTTTTTCTGGCTCATCGCTCCTTGCCATTAGCCCGATTTCAAATAGTCGGGCCTTTTAATGGCTTGTACATAACAAGCCATTTATACTACTTTAGTCGTGCAGGCAACTCGTATATAAAATAAATCTGGTGTTATATCAAGGTAGAAAAATGTTTAAGTTAATGAATCAGTTTAAAATTATTGGAGATGAAAGGAATCTGACCAAGGCCAGTGAGATTCTGGGTATTTCTCAGCCGACGTTAACCAAAAATATCGCCCGCCTAGAAAAATTACTCGAAGTCACACTTTATGAACGCACAAGCCATGGCATCGAACTTACCAAATTTGGTGAAGATTTATACATTAACGCGGCTAGAATGCTTAATGAGTACGAGCATTCAATCTATAGTCTCGAAAATCTGAAGAAAAATAATAAACGCCTTTTTTCAATTGGTTGTGGTATTAACTGGACTCATACTGACTATATCAATCCAATCAAAGAAGTAGCCGAAGAGTTTGAAGACCTGACGTTTAATTTTACCAATGGAGAAAGTATTGCATTGCAGCAAAAGTTGCTCTCGAAAGATTATGATATGGTCATGGGGACACTTCCTTATCGTTTGGTTCGTGATAAAGATATAGTATATATTCCGGTATTTAAGTCAGAATATTCGCTGTTTGTATCTGAGAAAAACCCTTTAGCGTCTTTCGAACGTGTAACAGATGCTGACCTCAATAACTACCATTGGGTGGTTTATCGTCCGGTAGAAGGATTGCATTATAAAGATGATCCTTATGAGGTTTATGTTAACCCAAACAGAATCAAGTTTAACACTATGTCTATTACTACTTCACTAAACTTAGTGAAAGATACGAATTACGTTGTTATGCTTTCAAGTAATCTAGCTCAGCTTGCTGAATCGTATGGTCTCGCCAGATTGACTACCTCTGAATCTGTAAATATGCCTTCTATCTTTGAATCAGGAATTATGTATTTAAGTAAAAATAGGTTGGCGGAGAAAATAGCGTTAAAAATTATCGAGAAGTTCCCCCAATATTTGGTTGATGGAAAATAAATTTTATTCAATTAGAGATCATGATTTTTCAACCTAAAATCAATTAGTTGATTTTTGTCGCCATAGACTAATGAAATAAGTTAATCCGGCTGAAATAGTCAGTGATAATAACCCAAACAGTACAAAGAATGTTAATGAAGAATCACCCGTTGTAGGCGAGATAGCTTGCGGGAATACAAGGATGCCTGGTATGGAAAATGAGTAAACTTTAATTTCAAGATAACCAACAATTGCACCAAACAGTCCACCGATAATACAGGCAACAACAAACGGATATTTTTGTGGCAGGTTGATCCCAAAGATAGCTGGCTTTGTGATACCAAAAGCAGCGGATATAAAAGAAGACATGGTGACTGGTCTTAATTCCGGATCTTTTTGGCTCAAATATATGCCGAACGTTGCACCTGCCTGGGCTAGTGTTACCGGAGTCACTAGCGGAGTGAAAGAATCAAAACCTAACACACTTAGATTATTGATAATAATTGGAACAAAAAACCAGTGAAGTCCAAGTAAAACAAGAAACTCCCAACTAAGACCAATCAATAATCCTGCAAATAAAGGACTACTGCTGTACACCATCTGATAGCTAGAGCTCAGTCCTGAGCCTAGTTGAGTTGCGATCGGGCCAACAACCAAAAATGTAATCGGAATACAAATAATAATGCTGGTTAAAGGCGTGAGAATTGTGGCGAGATAATTAGAATAAATTTGGTTTAAATATCTCTCTAATTTACTTGAAATCCAAACGGCAAAAATCACTGGTATGACTGAGAATGAATAATCTGCTAGCGTAAGAGGTAATCCTAAAAAAGTCATTGACTGTAGATAACCGGATTGTGTTGTGCTAAATGCGAGCAAAATATTGGGGTGAATTAGTGCAGCGCCAATTAGCATTCCAAGATAGGGATTTCCGCCAAATTTAACTCCAGCCGTATAACCTAGTATGATGGGCAAGAAATAGAAAAGAGCATCACTACCAGAATAGAGAAGTATATAAGTGCCATTGTCCTTGCTTAACCAGTTAAGTGCGACGCAAAGAGACAAAACACCCTTTAACACCCCTGAAGCGGCTAGGATGCCTAAAATGGGTGTGAAAATGGTTGAAATTGTTTCGATGAATTTGGCTAACATTACATACATTCACTGTAATAAGCTCTGTCGAGCAATAATTGGAGGATTAAGCATTATTTTGTGTGCCATTATACCTGAGAAGAATGACGGCATACCTACTATGCTGAAAGATCAGATGAAAAAAGAGATACTTATCAAGTTTTTCTCAGGTGCTAAGTTTCTTTCCGTTATGGTTGCGTTAGCGGCAATTTTGGCAAGGTGGACCTGATGAGTCATTTATTTAACACCATAAAAATTAATTAATTCTTTGTGACACCTGTGGGATGTTTCGTGGATCGACGACATGCAGTGTTAGCTGAATTTAAAATTTATCCATTGTTTGCATTCCATTTCATACGTGAAAGTGTATGTTTTTCTGATTAAACAGGATGAACTATGAATCAATTACCTGAGCGTGCGTTTAATTACCAAGAGTATAAACACAGAGCAGAATTGTATTCGACTAAAACCGAGTCAATGATTGAGCTGTATGAAAATCATTTGAAAAGCGGCTGTAAAAGGCTGCTTGAGCTCAATTCTATTTTACTTAAATCTGAGCGCCAGCAGCGCATCAAACGAGCCTTCTGCCGACTGGCTTGGGTCGGAGGTATATCGATAGCCGTTCTTCTTATTAGCTATGTGACTATTGGTATAAATGTACTGACGGTGGTTGGATTGTTGTTGGCATACTTTGGCGGGCTGCTGCTGCATGACAAATTTTCTCCGCCGGTGGTTTTACCGAAAGAAGAGAAGGAGCTATATCAACTTAATAGTTATTTAAGGCATCAAATCATTGAAGTTGAACAGGATGAAAAGGGCATCTTGTTTCCGTTGCTGGAACAGTATGATTTAGAGCAGCAGGCCAGGCAGAAAGGTTTACATCTGATTAAAGGCGTTATCGATTTTGATCAGCTTGATGGTGACGGATTGTATCAGTATCTAGATGGCATAAATTTATTGATGGAAAAGCAACTCAGAGTGAAAGAGAAGTGGGTTGCAGGAAAAAATTGGGAATATCCTGCACCGTCAATCCGTAAGTAATACCCTCAGTAGTGAGGGTAAATTTCGACATTATTCTTGCCTTGAGCCTTAACAGCATATAAGGCTTGGTCTGCTCGGTTGAGCGATTCTCGGTAGTGTCGTTTGGAAAAGCTTGAAGCACCGATACTGACACTCAGGCGACGGTCGATATCAAAATCTGCCGAATAGATTCTGCGCGTCAACTGATAAAGTTTTTCTTTTACTTCCTCGAAGTTTTGACTGTGAGATATCCAGACAAACTCTTCGCCACCCCAGCGGGCCACTTTGTCATTTTCACCTAGGCTGTGGCGAAGGATTTTCCCTAGTTGCTGTAAAACC
>QGCX01000175.1_pt1 | contig 13989 bp, 7 predicted proteins | sample 4708031 | NCBI WGS metagenome assembly QGCX01 (sample SAMN08941163, study PRJNA450518) | Sediment metagenome, whole genome shotgun sequencing project. | reverse complement strand
TTTACCTTATTAAACACGTGGGCAAACTCTCCCCTATATCCTAAATCAAAACCATTGGTTGCAAAATAATAGGCCACGTTAACCGTATGCTGTTGTGTAAACGGATTTTTTCTGAACCCATTAAATGTATAGGTATCGGTCAAACCTATCCTAACCCCATCATCAGGATTAAAACCTATTGTTGGTAGTATCTGGTTATTACTTCCTTTAATATTTAAAAACTCGTAAGTATTGGTATTGTAATCATTTATCAAGTTGATTTTCCCTCCATAAGCTTCATCCAGGGTGTTTTTCTTGGACTTGAAATCGTAGACCAGCAGTTTTTGTGAGTTTTCGGAAATTTTATAAACATCATTGTTCTGTCCACCAATAATGCGCACTTTTATTTTTGATGTTTCTGTTTTGGCATCGAACACATCATCATCATCCAAACCATAGATCCAAATTTCCTTAGTATAATCCGGGTTATACACCTTGTTAAAAAAAAGATCTGTCTTCTCGCCTCCTTTTATGCGGTATGCTTTTACCTCAACATCTCCGTTGGGCAAGGAAACAATATTGAAATAATCGTCTTTATCCGTTCCGGTAATCACACTATACTTATTCAAAACGGCAAAGTAGTCAGTTGCTGTTTGGACCAGATTTTTCTTTCTGGCCAGAAGTATATTTTTGATCTCGGTCAAAGTTTCATCCCGAACTTCTTCGGGAAAGGCCATAAAGGCGTCATCAATAATTTCTGCATTCAAGTTTTTCTGAATAAACTTGGCCTGGTCCATCCATGTATCCAAATCCACTTCCGATAACAGAGCCATATCCAAAGCAAATGTTCTTGGTGACGATGTAAATCCTTTTACGCTCCTTATTTTTTCATGGAATCCTTCAAAAATACGTAGACCTGGAACCGCTCTGGAGCCAAAATTCATGATGAGTCCATCTCCCCAGCGCGAAAATACCTGGTCTCTGTCCCTCGGAATTGGTTTGTACATTTTATTTCCATCTTCGGTCTCAAATTCGGCCCACCGCCATTGATCTACGTGCCTATCCCAGTCGCCAACAAGGATATCAAAAAGGCGAGCTTTTACATATTCTTTCTGGTCGATGCTATACTCCTCATCTTCTCGGAGTTTGTCCAAAAGGTCGTAGGTGCTCTCGATTTTTTTGGTGAATCCAAAGCTTTCCAAATTATCGTGATCATCGGAAACGTGCTCCTCGATCATGTACAACTCATCACCAAACTCCTTGTTGAAATCTCCCAAAACAGATTGTTTGGGAACGTAGTACAACTTAGGGTTGGTATGGTATATCCCAAGGGCACCCGATAGTTTATCCATAGTAAAAGGAGCGTAGGGATGTGCACCGGTATAAAGATCCAATAGCAATCTTTCCGTATAGGTATCCTCAAATTGTCCAATAATGTATTGATCTTGGAAAGCAATGGCCTGCAGATATCGTTCGGCACTTTTTCGTAAACCTCTCATTACATATTCCCTACCTTGCTTATCAGCCAACCTCAAAGAGTTGGATTGATTGCCCCCTCCCTTTCTAACAACCGTCAATCCTCCGAAAAGGGTATCCAATCGTACGGTAGGAGCTTTTACTTTGGTCCCATAGTATTTTCTGTAACGTTCGCCCCATAACCATTTGTGAAATCCACTCTTATCTATTTGTTCTGGCTCATAAACAGATGCCATTTTGTATGCTGGAAAATCATCAGAGAGTTCCACCTTTTTATTTGACCTATCGGGCGACAACACTTCCGTTTGATATAATAGGGTGGTTGAATTGGCATTGGCACCGTAAAACTCAACTTGAGACGAACCATCTTTAAACACCTTTAAAATCGCATATCCATTTCTTCCTGTTGAAAACTTGCTCCCGTTCAACAATCGGGTTGCACCTGTTTTGGCTCCAGCACCACTAACAATTTGAGGTTTGCCATATTCCTCGATGTACTGAAGCGTATGCTCGTGTCCTGAAGCAAAAATTACCTTATCGGAATATTGTGAAAGGGTAAGTATCCTGTTCTTTAACTCATTGTACTTTTTATTGGACAAATCCTCTGCTGTGGCTCCGGAAGTTTTTCTCATGAGATTGATTGCAGACCCGAAAATTGGCAATGGCACCTTTCCTCCGCTGGGATGCATTCCTTGTTTAAAGGAAAATTGACCACCATGGGAACCATAGGAAAACATAGGATGGTGCATGGCTATGATTACGGTTTTGTCCCTGTTCTTTTTGATCAAACCCTCCAGCTCCTCAAAAAAACGCTCCCTGTCCTTTATTTCACATTCATCGTTTATGGTCGGGTGCTTGTCCCAATTGACAAGGTACCATTCTGTATCTATGGCAATGACCATTGTATTTTCATTGATTTCAATGTCCTCGATAGGGCAACCATTTTCTGGTTGAAAAGCCTCATTATCATCCAATACGTCCTCAACATATTCTTCCTCCCTTTTAAGACCCTTTAACCCATTGCTGTACCAATCGTGATTACCTGGAATAAAAATGGTGTTTCCCTTAAAATTTTCCAAGGTGGCCAATTGCGCATCCAAATAGTGTTTAGAGCGTTCATAACCATCGCGATCATCATCCTTATCAACAAATCCCGCAGGATATATATTGTCTCCTAAAAAAATAGCAGTGCTATTGCTATCTGCGCCATCAAGAACCTTTTTAAATTCCTTTAATGTGGGATTGAGGTCGCCTATTGGGGATTTACCGGCATCACCTATTAAATAAAAAGTATGCTCAACCTCCTTTTGGTTTAATTCGGTAGTAATAGAAAAAGGTTCGGCGTATTTGGTTTCATAGGTTGCGCAACCATACACCAAAATAATTAATAAGACGAGTAAGTAATGTTTCTTCATATCCGACAAGGTTGATTCCAAAATTTTGTAATTTGGATGTCCCAATTAGGAGATATGTCGGAAATTGTTGATAAAACTAAACACTTCGTTTCTAAACTATTAACGGAAAAACTTGATTCCAAGTTCTTGTACCATAACTTGCGACATACCCAACGAGTGGTTAAAAGTACTAAAGAATTGCTCAATTATTATAATCTTGAAGAGGTTGAAAACGAGAGGTTATTACTGGCCTCATGGTTCCACGATGTTGGCCATATAAAAGGTTGGGAAGACCATGAAGAAAGTAGTTGTGAAATTGCCAGAGAGTTTCTCGAAAAAAACGATTACCAGCCTGAAGGTATTGAGCAAGTATGCTCGTTGATTATGGCAACAAAAATGTGCAACACGCCTTCCAACCTCATGGAAGGAATCATAAGGGATGCAGATATATCCCATTTTGCCAAGAAAAGTTATTGGGAAACCACCGATTTTTTAAAAGAGGAACTCAAAGAATTAGGAGTCGCTGATTATTCTGCCAAAGAATGGCGGGACAAGAACATTAAAATGTTCCGAACAAAGCATAATTTTTTCACGGACTATGCCAAGGAGAATTGGGAAGAGGGAAAACAACAGAATCTAAAAAAACTACTCAAAGAGAAAAAGGCCGAAAAAAAGATTGCCAAAAAGGAAGCTTTAAAAGCAAAATATAAAAGTGAAAGTCCTGATAGAAGTGTTCAGACCTTGTATCGGGTGACCTTGAGAAATCACCTAAAGCTCAGTGATATTGCCGACACAAAGGCAAATATATTGTTGTCCGTGAATGCCATTATTATTTCATTGGTATTGGCCAACTTACTTACCAAACTGGACAATCCATCCAATACCTATATGATCTATCCCACGTTCATATTGATTCTGTTCAGCGTTGTTTCCATGGTCTTGTCCGTGTTGGCTACCCGACCTAATATTACAAGCGGTAAATTCACCAAAGAAGATGTGGAAAAAAGAAGGGTGAACCTATTGTTCTTCGGTAATTTCCACCAAATGGGTCTTGAGGAATACCAGTCGGCGGTACAAGAACTGGTAAAGGATAAGGATTATGTATACTCTTCACTTACAAAAGACCTCTACTATTTGGGAATTGTTTTAAACAGAAAATATAAGATACTGCGTTTAACCTACAACATTTTTATGTTCGGCATCATTATATCTGTTATTGCCTTTGGAATTGCTTTTCGATTTTTTGGCCCGGAGAGATTGATTTTTTAAAAAAATTAGGAGTTTAGTTCTTCCATTAAGTCATCGTAAGTATAGGTACGCTCCGATTTTTTGTCCTTTTGATATAAAATCTCAGCCCTTATCGCCTTTAATCCAGATACTCCTTGAACCCCTTCCAATTCCACAATCTCAATGTTGTTGGTAAAGTATCCTTTGGCCTTTAAAAAACTAATGTAACGCAGATATTCTTTCTCGTCCTTGCGTTGCGAATACACAATGGCCAGCTTTCCTTTTTGTGTAAGGCGCTCGTTGGTCCCCTTAATAAAGGATTTGTCAATACGCTTTTTGATGACTTCATATCTGGCGTTGTATGTGCCATCTACATCAAAACGCTTTTCATCCATTCTAAAACGAATGGCCAGAGAAGTGCTATAGACCAAAACCAAGGATGCCACATCCAATTTAACTGGAAGATGTGGCTTTAGAGCGTAGTACTTATTCTCCATCTCGCACATAAGCTGAAGCTGCCACAACCTTAGATTGCACAAGAAAAGTTCGTTGAATTCCTTATCCTTTGCAATGGAGTTTCCTATGTACATATTATGCTCCACCCCATCAGTCTTGTAACGTTCAAAATAATGCGGGAACATGTCTTGGGCCTCCTCTTGTTTTTTATCCAAAAGAGCAGCTAGTTTCATATTGGCCTCCATGACACTATTGTCATAATTTCTACGATGATCATAGTAGCTTTCGGTGGCCCTGTCTATCTTCTCGTTATATTTATCTAAAAGCACAACAATTTCGTCATCCTCTTTTTGAAGATGATTGAAAACGGGATCCACTTCTTCCTTTACAAAATCAAAGACGGCTTGTTCGGTATGGGTAAACAATGCCTCCTTAACCTCATTCAAATAATTGTTTACTCTGAACATTAACTCCTCATAAATGGGAAGCTTGTATTTTTTGAAAGCGATTTCCAAAACATCATTGATTTCAGAAAGCTGTATCATTAAATCCCTTTGGATGGCAAGATTACGTTCCTTTGCAGAATCCTTTATATCTATTTGTCCATATAACGGGTACACATCTTTGAAAACAATTTCTTCAAACATGGGTTCGTTGCCGGCTAATTCATCAGCCATAAAGCGCTTGGCCTCTTCTTGGAACTTCCAATATACCGATGGATGCACAGAGGTACACTCGTGCTGAATAACCGCATCAATTAAGTTCTCCTCTTCCTCAATGGTTCGCATTACAGCCGCAATAATGTACGGCATTACATCGTCCAACTTGTTTGCGTTAACACTGTTTAGCTCGTTCACTTTACCAGAAACCAGCTCAAGGACACCCAATAGCTCTCCATTGACAGAAATTGGCGCCAAAATGGCACTTTTAATGCCTTGATCCATTAAGTTTTTATAGGGCTGAACCTTACCCTCTGTTTTTTTATAATATTTCTCCACGTTAGAGATAGCGAAATACTTATTCTCTTTGAACAGTTTTCCATGGGAATAATTACAAAATGTAGAATCGCATTCCTCCGTATCCTTACCGTTGAGGATATAACTGTCCATGCCTTTACCGTATATCTTAAAAAAGTGATTGGCGCCCGAATCATAACCCGCAAAACCAACCTTTATATCGTTAAGTTTAAAAAAGGACCTGAAAGTGTCTTCAAAATTCTCCATAAAGGACTCCTTGCCCCTTTGGGTCCTACCTATCAAGGTTGACTTTATTTCCGAAACGGAATGTTCGGCAGTTACATCGAACATATTGGATATTACAAAGCCTTTGGCGGTAAAACTATTTGGTGGTATTTTTTCTTTCCACAAATCCAAGTTGTAAAAGTTGTCCAACAACTCATCCACATCATCTTGTGTAATCTCCTTGGCCTTGTCGGTTGGAATAATTTCCATAAAATCCGCATTGTACAAAATACGGTACCTACGCATCACTCCATTGGTGTCTGGAATGTCATAAAAGAAAGGACGCCTAAAATCTAAATTATAGCCGTAATAGAACTTTAAGATTACGGTACATCTCATAATGTATCCGAACTCGTAAGGTATATTGGTTATTTCCAAGTCAAAATCCTCCCCTGCATCTTTCAAGATTTGACGAAACCGCTCAGAAGAGTTGAATACCAAATTTTCAAAGGGTGTGGATGCCGTCTTTATTTCATTCTTGGTTAAAATTGGAGAAAAAGAGTCCTCCAAAATCACTCGAATCACATCCTTGTGTTTTTCCAACAAAGACAAATCAGAAAAACCTTCTCTCAATTCTGGGTACGGAGCCTGTGTCTCCAACACATATTTTGCCCTTGCAGCAACATGTGGATTGGAGCTACTAAGCTGTTCATCATAATGTTCCAACAATTTGTTGAAACTTACTAATTGAACAAGTGGGCTTTCCGAGTGGTAATCGTGCTTCATTCCCAAGTTAGTCGAGGTTTAGCCGTCAAAGTTACAAAAAGTAGGAATGCATGCCCATTAATAGATATCTTTATGGACAAATCACCATTTTTAAGGATATTTAGCAAAAACTTTTCCATGTCCTCTTCAACACGATTAGACAGAGCCTACAAAAACGCAATGACGATTCCATTCGATGAGGATTCCAAATTTATCTTTTTTAGTGATTGTCATCGTGGAGACAATAGTTTTGCGGACGACTTCGCCAATAACCGAAACATTTATTTCCATGCATTGAACCATTATTACAGGGAAGGCTTTAATTATATTGAACTTGGAGATGGAGACGAGCTTTGGGAAAATCTAAGTTTTGATTCAATTATTGAGGCGCATAAAAATGTGTATCAACTTTTACGACGGTTCCATTTAGAGAAACGGCTCCACATGCTCTGGGGCAATCACGATATGGTGTATAGGGATCCTGATTATGTGGACAAACATCTCTCCCATTATTTTGAACCTATTGATGGCTCCGACAAAGAACTTTTCGAAGGCATCACCTATCATGAAGCGCTCATTTTAAAACATACCGATACCGGTCAGGAAATTTTTTGTGTCCACGGCCATCAAGCGGATTGGTGGAATTATGTGTGTTGGCGTATCGGCAGGTTTTTGGTTCGGATTTTATGGAAACCGCTACAGGTGGTGGGTATTGCTGACCCCACCAGTCCAGCCAAAAATTATAAGGAGCTTATCCGCATTGAAAAGCGTATCAAACGTTGGATTTTAAAGAAAAACTTGCTTATTACACTCGCAGGACACACGCATCGACCTCGGTTTCCAGAACCTGGTCAAATTCCTTTTTTTAATGATGGGAGCTGTGTTCATCCAAGGAGCATTACAGGGATCGAGATTGAGAATGGGAAAATCTCCCTCATCAAATGGCATATTGATACCAAGCCCGATGGTACACTTCAAATTGTTCGGGTTTTATTGGAAGGCCCAGAAAAACTTCAAGATTACATCGATCACTAAGCTCGTTTTGCCATTGTTTTAATAGCATCTACAAATTGATCTAACTCTTCGGTAGTAGTAAAAACATTTGGAGTAATCCTACACCCATGCACATTTTCAAAATCAATGGCCACGGTCCAAACGTTAAATTCATCCAATAAGGTTTTGGCCATATCGCTTGGTTTCATGTTCTTGAGACCCACGTTAGCAATTCCACAGCTCCTATGAAGTTCAATAGGAGTGTTTATCACCACATTATCCACGTTCCTCAACTGATCACTCCAATATCGTTGTAAATAACGCATTCGCTTTTCCTTCCGCTCCATGCCAATCATTTCCAGATAATCTATAGAATCGTTTATGGTCAAGTCCGTATGCACTGGATGGGTTCCCGTATGGTTCAACCTTCGTATTTTGGTCTTATCGGTCTCGTGTTCTGCTAATAAGGGCCAAATTTTGGGAATATTCTTCTCGGCCACATACAGCATTCCCGCCCCTAAAGGGGCACATAGCCATTTGTGCAAACTTGAACCATAGTAATCGCAATCCAATTCGGCCAAATCAACATCTATATGTCCAACACAATGGGCACCATCCACCATCACCTCAACACCATGTGAATGAGCCATGTCACAAATTTTTCTGACTGGTAAAATTTGTCCTGTAACGTTCACCATGTGGCAAACCATCAATAATTTAGTCTTGGATGTAATCTGCGATTGATAGAGGGACACAATTTCCTCATCAGATTCAGGGCGGTTGGGCAGTGATACTTTTTTGCAAACTATCCCATACCGATCTTCCATTTGGTGAAAGTGCACTTGCATTGCTCCATAATCCTGAACCGCAAAAACAGCCTCATCACCCTTTTTCCATGGATACCCCCCAATAATCATATCCAAAGATTCGGTAGTATTTCGGGTAATAACCAACTCTTTCTCCGAGCAGTTCACCAGTTCAGCTAACCGTGCAGCCGCCTTTTTCTTGTTCTCCCATTGTACGGTCCGCATGTAATAAGAGCCTTCGTAATTTACATGCTGTATATGCTCCATGTATTTTTCAAGAATGGGGGTGGGAACAATATTGTAGTATCCGCTTTCTAGATTGATGTAATCGGATTTCAATCTATAATCTTTTCGTATCCGTTCCCAAAATGCCTCGCTATCTTTATCCGGATATGGCATTTCTTTGAGTTTAACGTTATCCAGCGTAATTGGAAAAAGTGGGGCAGCCATGGCGGCACTTCCCATGTAACGTAAGAATTGTCGCTTTTTCATTTTAGTGGTCGGTTGATTAAAAAAAGATTGGTACTTTTCGTTTTTACTTTGTATCCAAGATACAATTTACGCCCTTAACATGGATGATGTAAAGATTATATTTGATCAAATTCCCATTCACTACGACCTTGCGTCCCACATTATGCTATTGGGCATTGTCCAAGGGTTTTTCTTGGCACTGGTCATATTTTTAAGGGCAAATCGAAAATCGGCCATCAATCTATTCGGATGGTCACTTTTAGTGCAATGCCTAGTGTTTTTGGATGTATACCTCTGCTACACGGGTTTGATGAAATACGTAATCTACCTGAACGATTCCACCGAATTTTTGGTGCTCCTTATCACCCCTACGCTTTATTTCTTCCTCTATACCTTATTGGAACGGAAACCCATAACCCTAAAAAAACATTGGCCCCATTTTGTATTGCCGGTGTTATATGCCGTTTCCCAATTCAACTATTACCTAAGTCCAGCCGAGGTAAAGCTCAATGCCTATTTAGGCGCATACCATAGGGATTTGGGATTCATAGACGTCCCTGGAAATATTAACTATTCTTACCATTACATCAAGGACCAGTTTAGGTGGTTGGTACTGTTCAGTTTTGCGTTTTATTTAGTGCTTTCACTTTTATTGGTTATAAAAACCAAGAAAAAAGGATGGGTAGCCCCTAAACATATTAAAGTGGACAAATACATTTTTTCCAGAAACACGGTTATTTTCTTTTTTGTGTTGATGATTGCCTTGTTCCTTATTTACTTGAATTATGATGATGATGGTGGTGATCATATTGTTGGGATAATACAGACGGTGACTATTTTTCTCACCTCCTTTTTCATTATTTCGGAATCGCGGTTTTTTGAAAAATCATGGATTTCAGAAAAATATGAGACCTTGGCCAGCAATTCCATTGAATTTGAAAACATAGAAAACTTTATGATGGAATCACAATATTATTCCCATCAAGATGTCACACTAAAAAAGGTGGCTGAAAGGTTGGATACCAACAGTAATACAGTCTCTAAATTGATCAACTCCAAAACCGGAATCAATTTTAACGATTACATCAACCAAAAAAGAATTGCATTGGCACAACAAAGATTATTGGATGATGAATTCAAACACCTCACCGTAGAAGCTGTTGGACAATCCGTTGGGTTCAAATCCAAATCCGCCTTTTATAATGCCTTTAAAAAACATGCTGGACAATCCCCCTCCGCATTTATGAAGGAAAAAAAGGGGGTAACTTCTCCATAATTGCAATTCAGGACGTTTCCCTAACCAAAAAATAACGCTGTTTAGTTGGCACTTTTCATCTTTGGAAAAAATTTTAAGATGAAAACGACTATCAGACGCTACGATTTGGATTGGCTACGTGTTATTGTGTTTGCACTGCTTATATTTTACCACGTAGGAATGTTTTTTGTGCCCTGGGGCTGGCATGTAAAAAATAATGTGATTTACGATTGGCTCCGCTGGCCCATGTCGTTTTTGAACCAATGGCGACTGCCCATCCTATTCGTTATATCCGGTATGGGAACCTATTATGCCTTGGGCAAAAGAAGTATGGGCAAATTCATGTGGGAACGCTTCCTTCGTTTAGGGATTCCCTTAGTGGTAGGCATGATTCTGATAGTGCCCCCACAAGTATATTTTGAGCGTTTGGTGGATGGGTCATTTACAGGCTCGTATTGGAAATATTTTACCACTATTGCTTTTGATGGCATCTATCCTGAAGGAAACTACAGTTGGCACCACCTTTGGTTTTTGCCCTACCTTTTGGTGTTTTCATTGATTTTGGCACCGCTCTTTGTTTACCTAAGAAAACACAATACCCGCTTTATTGATTGGGTAAAACGTTTGATTCAAAGAACATGGGGCATCTACATATTTGTAATTCCGCTGTATTTTGCAGAATCCTTGGTCGAGCCCTTCTTTCCGATCACACATGCCTTGGTGGATGATTGGTTCAATTTTACATTCAGTATTATCTTATTTTTCTATGGTTTTGTTATGATAGCTACGGGAGATGTGTTTTGGCAAACAATTTCCAAAATAAAGTATAAAGCTTTGATTTTAGGAATTATTGGATTTTCGGGCCAGGCAATAATCTGGTTGTTTTTTGAAGATGGATATATAATCCATTTCACTGAAGCATTGTTAAAAGTGGTAAATATTTGGTCTTGGATATTAGTGCTCTTCGCCTTCGCCGCTAAGTACCTCAACAAGCCTAGTTCCGGACTTGCCTACGCAAACAGGGCCGTTTATCCATTCTACATCTTGCACCAGACCATTACCGTTGGCATTGCCTACTATTTAATGAACCTGGATTGGGGACTTTTTCCAAAAGCGATGATACTAATTGTGGGAACCTTTGGTATCAGTTGGCTCATTTATGACCTGATTATTTTACGGATTCCGTTGTTGCATCCGCTATTTGGTTTGAAAGGGAAAAACAAAAAAAAGCCTGCAGATTAACGATTTAACTACAATTTATCATGTTGGTGGCAAGGTATTTGCTAATTTTATATCAAGACACTTGCTTACTCTTGTTATGAAAAGACTGATTTTCACCTTAATGGGAATTACTTTTGGGTTGGTTTCGACATTCGCACAATCGTCGGACTTACCCACTACACGACCATTGAAAATTGGCAATAACAATAAACTTGATGTAAAAGCAAGCAATCAAGGTACATTACTTCGCATGCCTTCGGTGTTAGATGAAAATCTTACATCCAAAAATGAAAAACCCGGCGTTAAAATGTTGCCGGACCGAGAGTTGCTTCAAGCTGGCCATGATATGGTCATCGACCCTAAAGTGATTGAAAAAAGAGAAAAAGGTGCCAACGAGCATTTTGGAGACCAATATTTGGGTGATTTTAAAACTACCGCAAAATTTGTCGGCATTGTAGCCAGAGACCACGAATATGTGGATGGTGACCGAATAAAAATCTATGTAAACGGAGAGGTTGCCGAATACAATCTTTTGCTTGGCGGCTCATTTAAAGGTATAAACCTAGATTTGGTAAAAGGCTTTAACCGCATAGAGTTCGAGGCTCTCAACCAAGGTTCTTCTGGGCCAAATACAGCGCAGGTCATTGTAACCGATGATAAAGGTGTAGTCATTCACAACAACCGCTGGAACCTTTCCACAGGTTCCAAAGCCAGCCTGATCATTGTTAAAGAAGAGGATAGCGGCATAGAAAAAAGCAACTAAACAGTTTTCTCAATATTTTTCGCCCGGTGAATAGGTTACTTCGGCACGTTTTAAAACATCCTCCTTGTAAAAAGCAGCATCTTTAAATTCCTTATCCGCGTAGCGTTGCGCTTGATCATTAAAGTGAGGAGATTCAGGATCTCCGCTTTGACCTCCAGCTAACATGGTCTTCGCCTTCACTTTATCGCCAAATTCCACTGCCGCCACAAAACTGTTGCCTCGAGTACCATAAATCTTTTTGGTGTTATTATCGTAACGAGCGCCATAAGCAGCCAATGCACCCCATCGTCCACTGGCAAAACCGATTGGAATACTGGGTTTAGCATCATCAAAAGCTTGGCGAATATCTCCATTTAATCTTTGGTAACGGTTTACCTCGCCCCAAGACATTTTCCAAGTACCGAAATCCTTTTCCAATATAGATAGGGCCTCTTGAAACATATCCAGTTTTTGAGCGTCGGGCCATTCACTGCACCAATATTCAACCCATTCCATAGGGTACATATCTTTAGGTCTTTCCGCCTTGGAATAACAAAGTGTACCATAATAATGTGCCAAAGTCATCGCAATAGATTTTTTTGATGTAGTGAAATCCCATTCCCTCAAAACTTCTATCGGTTCTTGTAGTTCCGGATACGCTTTTGCATTCTCATTATAAGCTTTCACCAATCCTGGAATCAATGCTTCAAAAGCTGGCAAATAAGGGTCGTGGGCCATTTCAATAAGTCCATCTAAAGTATAACCACTGCGGTCGGTCAACAGCTCAATGGCATGAATGCCCCTAAAATTTTCTTGGTCTCTGGACATATAATTGGGGTAATCTTCACGCTTTGGGCTGAACTCCAAAGCTGAAGTATACGGGGTAGAATTACAGTTTTGAATCCAACCATTTTCTGGGTTGAGCACCAAAATATTTTCATCCACAGTATGCAAACCTTGCCAATCGGTTTTCGGATTGCTACCGTCTACAGGTTTGGTGTAATCAAAAATGGTATCGCGTTTCGGAACAAAATTGCCATGGAAATAGGCTATGTTCCCTTCCGCATCGGCATAAACGGTATTGTTGGAAGAATTGGTACGGATATCCATCATCTCCCTAAAACCATCGTAACCATCTTGCTTGGTTCGGATATAGGACTGTTCCAACGCCTTAACAGGCTCCCACATCATAGCGGAAGCAGTCCATTGGTCCCCAACTTGATGGGTAATCGGACCATGGTGGGTTCTATACATCGGAAATGTTTTCTCTTTTAAACTTTCCCCTTCTTTATATTTTAAAGTCACTGTGCTAGAATCAACCGGACGCAATTCTTCACCATATTGATAAAACAGCTTGCCATCATTTTTAACAATGGTTTCCTTGAACTCATCCATCACATCGGTATAGGTAGATGTATGCATCCACCCCGTTTTCTCGTTGAAACCCTGGTACACAAAAAACTGACCCCAAGTTACTGCACCGTAGGCATTCAGGCCCTCTTCGCTCACCACATGTACCTCTCCCCTAAAATAAAATGAAGTATGAGGATTGATCAACAGCATCGCATTGCCAGATTCGGTCAAATCTCCGGAAAGAGCGATTCCATTGGAACCTTGTGGCTCTGCCATTTCCTCCTCTTTTTTGATTTGAAGGGCTTCCATCTCGGGCAATTCCATCCCACTCTCGTAAAAACGTTTGATTTTTCGGGTCGATATACGCTCGATATCCCCACCAATGGATCCTTCACTAAAATACATTGGCATCCAAGGCTCAAAACGGGTCAATAGTTTGGGCTCAACTTCGGGATGAGTATGTAAGTAATAATTGATTCCATCCGCAAAAGCATCACAAAGTTCTTTCAACCACTCTGGACTTTTTTCGTAATTGACCTTGGCCTCTTCTTCGGTCATAAAGAGTTTGGCACGAAGATCACTGTACAAAGCATCTTCTCCTTCAACTTCTGCCAATCTACCGGTAGCCCAGATATAATTTTGTTCTACACGATTAAAATCATCCTCACAT
>QGCX01000174.1_pt1 | contig 14062 bp, 9 predicted proteins | sample 4708031 | NCBI WGS metagenome assembly QGCX01 (sample SAMN08941163, study PRJNA450518) | Sediment metagenome, whole genome shotgun sequencing project. | reverse complement strand
TTTAATATCAGGCATATGGCCCTTAAGCTTTTCACCGCGTAGGGTGTAGGCCAACTGAATGTTCTGTATTCTGAAGAAATCTCCATCCTCCACCCAAAAATTGCTCAATCTTTGGTTCCAGCTATCCCGAAGTCCTGCCGATGAAGGGTAACTGTTGCTCGTCCCCTCACCATGCCAACGGTTCTTGGCCAGATCGGCATCGATGTTGGTATCGTTGGTAAATATGACCTCACCACGTTTTCTGTTCAAGATCTTGTTACCGCTCTGTCCATAAAAGTTCAAGGAGAAACCGAAGTCTTTATAGTTTAAACCTATGTTACCTCCGTATGTGAATTTTGGAAGAAAGGAGCCCAATACCATTCTATCTTGATCGGTAATGACGCCATCACCGTCCCTATCGTTAAATATGAAATATCCGGGTTGAATATCCTGTCCTTCCGCAATGGCGTTTTGCGCCACCGGGTCAGCATCGATCTGAGCTTGATTTTGATATACTCCTGTGGTCTGGTAGCCATAAAAAGCGTAGAGTGGTTCTCCTACCGTGGTTCGTTGTCTAAATTCTGCAGAACCTGAATCGATATAACCGCTTTCGTCCTCAATCTCCATCGCCTCATTTTTAACGGTGGTAAAATTGGCCCCTACGGTATAAGTAAAATCGGGAGCAATTTCATCGCTCCAATTCAAAGCTACTTCCACCCCTGAGTTACGGATAACCCCAGAGTTTCTTAAGACGGTTTGATTCGCAATAGGAATGTATACCGGCATAATGGCGTCTTCCGTATCCCTAATATAATAATCCGCTTCAAGCGACAAACGATTGTTGAAGGTGTTCATATTGAAACCAAAGTCCAACTCTTCCACCACCTCCCATGTTAAATCGGTAAAAGTACTTGTAGCGGTAACTCCAGTTCTTGGAGTATCTCCCAAATCCACAGTTTCATTCTCAATAGTATTGGCCCCAGCACTGGCTGGCACATTGTCGTTACCCAATCGACCCCATGCAGCTCTCAACTTTAAGAAATCGAAGAAACCAACATTTTCCATAAAAGGTTCCTGGGAGATTACCCAACCAGCACCAACAGAGGGGAAATAGCCCCACTGCTCTTTGGTAAACTTGGACGATCTATCTGCCCTAAAGGTTCCATATAACAGGTAGCGGCTTTTGTAATTATAAGATACTCTTCCAAAATAAGATTGACCGTAAATTCTGCGATTGTTTTCCTCAACATTGTTGTTGAACGACAAAGGATCCGCAAAATTAAGGTACCAAGAAGTTTCGTAGTCGATTCCTGCAATATCACTACCTGTTGCTTGGAACTGATTGGAGGCCTCATCTCTAAAGGATGTACCTGCCATAATAGTCACATTATGGTCTTCGGCATAAGTATCCGTATAGGTCAAAACGTTATCCCAAATCTGGTTGTAATAATTGTTTTGCCTTCTATTTATTGATGAAATTCTTTGATCACCAAAGCCCATGTTATAAGGTAAGTTTACATATCGTTCTTCCAAGGCGGAAAAGTCAATATTATAGGTAGTCTTAAATGTAAGTTTATCCTTAATCAAATCTGTTTCCAAGTAAATATTGGCCAACAGCTTACGGATTTTCAATCTGTTATCATTGTAATCCATATCAGGAAATGGGTTCTGTGTACCCCTGTACCCCAAAGCTTGCGCATTAGCATATCGTGTTGGTGTTGCCTCGGTATTCAACGCATCAAAGACAGGAAGAATTGGTACGGCGAAATAGGCCTTGAACCAAGCCGAATTTTCAGGGGTTTGCTGTGTTGCATTACTGAAAACAGTATTCACTCCCATTCTTACATTATCAAGAACATCCACATCCAGTTTTGAACGAATATTGAACCGTTCGTACTCATTTTCCATATCCAACAGACCTTCTTGGGAAAAATAGTTGGTTCCTAAGGAATAGGATACATTATCCGTGCCTCCGGTAACGCTTAGACTGTGGTTTTGAATAAGTCCATCTCGAATAATCTCATCGTACCAATCCGTATTTACATTCGGAACGTTGGGATTGATGCGGCTTCTTCCGTAACGCTGCATAGCATTTAGGATAAACTGCACATCGGCATTGGAACCCGACTCCACGGCCATGGCAACAAATTGCTCTGCATTGGCCATTTGTAAAACGTTTTGGGCCCGCTGAATCCCAGTATAACCATTATACTCTATGGTCGGCTTTCTGTTTTTACCTCCCGCCTTGGTTTCTATAATGATTACTCCGTTGGCAGCTCTCACCCCATAAATGGCAGAAGAGGATGCATCCTTAAGAACGTTCATCGATTTAATGTCGTTCGGGTTCAGAAAATCAATGTTGCTGTAGAACATACCATCCACAACATATAATAAACTTGTTGCATCGGAATAGGTACCCAGACCACGAATCCTTACTGTTGGGGATGCCCCTGGCGAACCAGGCGTTACAATCTGCACACCAGCCACTTTCCCTTGTAAGGATTGAACAGGGTTGGCAGATGGTGTCTTTTCAATTTGTTCGGCATCCACCGTAACAATGGACCCTGTTAAGTCCGCTTTCTTTTGTGTACCATAACCAACAACGACCACTTCATCAAGATTTTGGGTGTCCGCCAACATGGTCAAATCAATGGTTGCCCTGCTATTAATAGGTACTGTTTGTGTGGTAAATCCAACATAACTGAACACCAAGGTTCCGTCGCTTGGAACGTTCTCTAAAAGATAATTACCATCAAAGTCGGTTTGGATTCCTGTAGTAGTGCCTTGAAGCACCACGCTAGCCCCGGGCAACGGTTGTCCTTGGTCATCCAAGACCGTTCCCGAAATCGTTATATCGTCCTGGGCCAAAAGTACGGCTTGAAACAACAGAAACGAGATTAGCAATAGTTTGCTTTTTATTTTCATAATTGTGCAAAAATAGAGTTAGATTTTTACTAAATTAATAAAGTGAGCGAGCCTAAAAGGATAATTGGAATACATAAAAAATACATCATATTAATAACCGCTGAGAAGCCTTATTTCACCATGTTTGCAGTAATTCTCATTCATTTTGATGTAAAAATAATTAACATAGTGATGTAGTATTGATGTAGTGTGAAAATCAATTTTTTGACCTCTTTAAGATGTATAATTTTTCAGCTTTAAAAGGTGATAAGAAAATTGGAAAGGTTTTCGGAACTGTCCATATCGAGTTTCTTTCGTAAACGGTATCGATGTATTTCCACACCCCGGATCGTTATCCCCATAAGCGGTGCAATTTCCTTTGTGGTGAGGTTCATCTTCAGGTATGCGCAAAGTTTTAAGTCTTTGGGTGTCAGTGACGGGTATGATTTCAATAATCGTTCAAAGAAATCTTGATGAAGTTCCTTAAAGTTGACCTCAAAGCGCTTCCAGTCTTCGGCATCCTCGATGGAACTGTTGAGCTTCTTAATAAATGAACGATATCTTTGGGAATTAGAGAACTTATCCTTGTTCATGATCAACATGTTCTTCAATTCCAAAATCATTTCGTTTTTTCGGGCGATGTTCAACGTAGTACTTGCCAATTCATTTTGCTTCAATCTCACTTCCTTGGCCAGTTCATCTTTTTCGAGTTTGGCCATACGCTCCTGCTGCTCATGCCTCATACGATTTTCCAATTCACGGTGCTTTCTGTCCAACTTTTTTCTGTTATATCTCCTTACCAAATAAACGACCAACAATGCCAAGGCGGCATAGATAAACAAACTCCACCAAGAAAAATACCATGGAGGGGCTATTTGAAAATTCAACGTATTGAAATCGGATATGGTATTGCCCATACCCACAGTGGCTATTTTTAAGGTGTATTCTCCAAAAGGAAGATTTTGAAAATTTATAAACCCGTTTTCCGAGTATTCGGAATATTCCTTGGGTCCTTCCAACTCATAAAAATAATGGGGCGATATATATTCCGGTGAAGCTACCTCGACGGTGATGGATTGCGAATGTCGAAAGGGTATTTTCATGGCATCCTCCAAAACGGAGTGCTTTACTGCCTGATCCTTTACCACCACAAAGTCTGGCTCTGGAATCTCCTGAAGCCCGGAAACGGCTTTCAAACCGACATCGTTGATCTTGGCAAAGCCATCGGTCAGGGTAATATAGGATATACTATCGTTGATCTTGACCACATGTTGGGAATCCGGGGCCAATCGCTCACGTAACGGAAGGTCGGTAACCATAAGACTATCCCCTTTTAAATTGGTATGGATTATGGCCTTTTGCTCTTGATCATCAACAAACCAAAAATACTGATCATCATAAAACAGAAGTTCCTTATTCTGATAGTCCGCAAACTCATCGAACCTTTCAATGCGATCGCCAATAGGGTTATAACTATACCATGTACCCTCGCTGTTCAGTACAATATTGTTTTTGATGTTGTACAGCTTCACATTGTATTCACTTGGAGCGCCTTCATCATCAAAGGATTGAATCGAATTCAATTTATCATACTTCTCCGCTGTTTCAAAATGGATTCTGAAAAATCCTTTGTACGGGTGTGCCACCCAAAGCATATCCGGAGTCTCAAAACATAGTTGTTTTACGGGCGCATCAAATCCCTCTATTCGTTTCACTTCCCATTCACCGTTTTCCAATTTCTGGAATTTGGCCAGTCCATTGTACGTTCCCTGAACATAAGTGGAGTTTTGGTCCGGAACCTTTATTAGTTGATAACCCCCGGCAACTTCACTCAAAAGCTCAAAACTGTCCTTGGTAACTTTATAGGTCCCTGTGTTGTGCCCGCAAAGCAAATCGCCCTCGAGCACTTCCAAATCCCAGACATGTCCTTGCGAACCTTCAACAAACTTAAGTTCGTTCCCGTCAAAATAAAACACGCCGGTGTTACTTCCTAAAAACAATGTGTCATTGAACCAAGCGATATCATAAACCATTCCCAACGTTCCCGTATAATCGGTATAATACGCTATTGGATTATTGAGCCGAATACGAGCAATCCCATTGTCCAGGCCCAACCATAGTTGATCATTGAACAGCAATGAAGAAAGTACCGTATTGTTTTGAAGTCCGGTCTCCCTGTTCAAAACCCGATAGTCTTTTGACACCGAATCATAGAGATACATTCCATTCTTAATGGTTCCAAACCCCAAAAGTCCATCGCCCAAAAGCGTAATCTTGTTTAATTGATGCTGCTTTAGTTCCTCGTTGATGGGTGCGGACCATGGTGAAAGTGTTTGTCCATCGTACAAAAAGCAACCATGAAGCTTGGTACCGATCAACAAGTCACCTTTAAAAATGGCCATATCGTTAACCGTCTTTCCCAACAACAAGTCCTGATTGGGCAATGGCACCAGCGTTTCACCTTTCACCTCGAACAAGCCCACAGAACCTCCGGCTACCAACAAACGATCTTTGAACTCAATAAAGTCAGAGACCACATCGGGCGGATCCACAACGGAGATCTCATCATTACTATAGGCATAAATTGCAGAAAAAGATCGGAACAACACTTTTCCATCATTGGACGAAAAAATTTCCCAAAACTCTTCACTGGTAAAAGTATGATCTTGGATCAAATGGGTCAAAGAGGTATACCTTAGTTCGCCAAATTCGTTTTTGATCCAATATCCAAATTCCTCATACGAGCCCGTATATACCCTGTCCTCAATACTTTTCACAGAACGTATAATGGTATTATTGGGCAATTTGTTCAAAGTCCATTCCTCCCCATTGTAGTGAAGCAATCCTTTGTTGTTGGCTACGAAAAGTTCTCCGTTTTCATTGACGGATAGATCCCAATTTTTACTCCCTCCTTTATAATCCAATAATTGATAGTTTTGGATAGGAGGCAATAATTGTTGCCCGTTCGTGGACCAACAGGCCAAGAATAAAACCAATGAAAAGAGCCTAGATAGCATTCTGCAGTGTTTGTTCGATAAAGGTCTTTCGAAACTTTGAATATACAAAACCAGTGGAAACTAATTTATGTCCAGGTTAAAGGCAATAAAGACTGTTTTAAACATTTTTATTCTCAAGCAACGTTTTCAGGAAGATTTGAAGATTACACAAAATGTAGAAAAATCGACCCGACATATCAAAATCCCACGACTTTTAATTCAATCTATCATTGAAAATTCCATAAAGCATGGGTTTTCACCAAAGAACAAGAAATTGCTAATTGACTTGAGGATAAAGGAAAAAGAGAGTCAACTGGTTATCAGCGTTGAAAACAATGGTAAAAAACTCCCGAAATATCCTGTTTATTCCAATAGCGGTATTGGTATTATCAACATGAAAGAGCGTTTACAGGCACTTTATCAAGATAAATACCAATTTGAAATTACCAACTCCACAAATGGCGTAAAAACCGAAATTTTTATTGAACTGGCTTGAAATGTTTGCTTAAAAAACAGATATTCCAATGGAAGACCGCTTTCCAAGGATTTAGTAAACAAAATACTTGAAGTTAGTGACAAATCACATCATGTAAAGATCAAATAATAGTTCAAGTAATCATAATATAGGCACTATTCGAACCTAATCACTTAATCCCACTATTGACAAAAGTACTGGTGGAATTAGATAAAAATAGGACATCCTTACCTAAGTTAAATTTGGGTACAAAAAAAACCAGAAAATATTAATTTTCTGGTTTTTAATTATTTACAGTTTCATTTTATATCAAATGAACCGTTTTTTTAGTCGGGGTGGTTGGAGGAAAAGAGATTCAGTCCCAACACTGTGGACACCTACGTCGAGGTTACCAATTTTTTTCTCAGGTACACCATCTTGAAAAATTCTAGAAGCCACTCAAAAAGGTTGGTCGAATCCTTCAATTATGAATTCATCGTCCGGGAAGGAAAATCCATATCATATCAAAACCAATGCATCAACGGCATAAAGAAGTATTTTTTGTTCAAGGGCATCGATATTGGCGCATTAAACCTGAGCAGACCTAAGAAAGAGAAAAAACTTCCTGTTGTATTGAGCAAGGTGGAGGTAAGGTCCATCATTGATGCCACCCACAACCTAAAGCATAAAACACTTTTGTCCCTCATCTACTCTGGAGGACTAAGAATAGGTGAAGCTATCAATCTCAGAATCGATGATATTGACAGTGGAAGAATGTTGATACACATAAAGGGCGGAAAAGGAAAAAAAGATAGATACACATTACTTTCCCCCAGTTTTCTGAAGATTCTTCGGGAGTATTATAAACAGTTCAGGCCGAAAGAATATCTGTTTCAAGGTCAAAAAGCATTAAAATACAGTGCCAGCAGTGCACAAAGCGTTTTAAAAAAAGCTGTTATTAGTTCGGGAATACGGAAAAAGGTTACTCTTCACACGCTAAGGCATAGTTTTGCAACACATTTATTGGAAAGTGGAACCGATATCCGTTATATCCAAGAGCTTTTGGGACACAATAATCCTAAGACCACCATGATATATACCCACGTAACCGAGAATAGCATCAAAAATATCAACAACCCGTTTGATGACCTATAATTATCTTTATATTGCATAAAAGGTTGAAAACTATACTGAACCATAAATTGCAAAACTTGGGCATAGCCAACCAAATTGGTGGTATATACCCAACAAAGTTCAGTATATAATCAAGTTGGGACGGATTTGAAAGCCTTCGGCCTCAACCAAGTTGCTCCATTGCTGCGCAATTCACGCCCCTTGGACATCCGTCCCAACGCCCTGCTAAACCAAATTGCCAAAACGGTCGGGACAGGAAGCCCTCGGCCCCACTATTGAAAACAGTAAAAACCCGTACCAACATCTCCTAAAAGCAATTTGGAAACGTTCTTATTGTCTTTCAAATTATTTGTGAATAAATTCACATAATTTAAAACCCAGAACGTCACTGCGTTTAGCAGGGCGTTGTGATTAATATTCAAATCGTGCTATGCCAGAAAATTTAGTTAAAAGACAACATTGCAAAACTTGAAAATAGAGTTGCATCATCTCATACAAGAGAAGTCTTTACTAGTGATTCATTATCTATGATACAAAAGGCAATAACGAACAACATTGTAGTTCAAATTAAATACCATTCATTTTATAAAAATGAAATAACACTAAGAGCAATAGAACCATTAGGAATCTATTTTACAGAAAAAGCTTGGGTTGTTGTTGCTTTTTGTAAATTAAGAGATGAAATCAGAGAATTCAGATTAGACCGTGTTCTGGAAATAAGATTTACCTCTCAAACCTTTGATTATGAGGATGAATTCAATCTTTCAAATTATTTTAGCAAATTAATTAACCCTAATTGACATAGGGCTGTCACTCTCCCATTTTACTTTTGTCTCAAATTAAAATTAAGAACAAAAATGAGACAATTATTAATCATACCAACACTAATGCTTTTTGTTAGTTGTGGTAATCAAAACAAAGTAAAAATGAGTGAAAAAACAGAAATGAAAACAACATCAACTTTTCCGAAAGCAAGTGATTTCGTAAAAAGCCCCTTAAGAAATCGAATGGTGTTAGAATTAAATCAACCAACATCAGAAGTGTATGATTTAGTTGGCGATCCAGCAAATATGTCTAAATATAGTGCTGGTTTAGAAAAAGTAGAAACAGTAGTAAGAAACGGAAAATGTACTTCTTATACTTGCTATTTTAAACCTATGGCAGAAGGTGAGAAAGGGGTGATTCATACCGAAAAGGTAGTTTGGCAAGAAACGAATTTAGGTTGGGCTTCAACAAAAAAAGAGGCAACCGAATTTGGGTTTACAGAAAGTTTTTCTCTAACCACTCTTGAAGCAAAGGGAGGTAAAACAATCCTTACATGGGATATGCACTTTAATCACGAAAACGAAGAAATGCTGGTAATGAATAAAACTACTTTAGTAGGTGTTTTTGAAGATATGGCGAAACAACTAATCGCAAAATTTGAAGGAAAACTTATTGAGAATTACATGGAACAATCAACGCAAGAGTAAATGAGTACAGCTCTTAAAAACCTATATTCCAAAGCATTTTTTAACAGCCTCTCCGATTGCCTCGGAGAGGTTGTTCCTAATTTTAATAAGAACGTATTTTTAAATCAAATTTTCAGTACTGAATGGGATCAACTGGAACTAAAACAAAGAATGAGACATATTACCCACGTTCTTGGTGATTTATTCCCAAAAGAGTTTCATGAATCTGCTGGATATATCAAGCTACTTATCAACAATCTAGAGCAAAAAGGCTATAAGGAGACAAGCATAGAATTCATGTTTCTTCCCGATTTTATAGAAGTATATGGCATAAACGATTTCGACACATCCATTGAACTTATTGAAATAGTTACTCAATTTACAAGTTGTGAATTTGCAGTTAGACCTTTTATTATTAACAATCAAAATGAAATGTTGAAACAGATGTTTGATTGGTCAAATCATAAAAATCATATGGTAAGACGACTTGCTTCTGAAGGATGCAGACCTAGATTGCCATGGGCAATGGCAATTTCATCCCTAAAGAAAAACCCAGAGCCGATAATTCCAATTCTTGAAAACCTAAAAGATGACTCTTCTGAATTTGTAAGGAGAAGTGTGGCAAACAATTTAAATGATATTTCAAAAGACAATCCTCAAACCGTGATTAGCTTGGTAAAAAAATGGAAAGGAAAAACAAAAGAAACAGATGCCTTAACAAAGCATGCTTGCAGAACTCTTTTGAAACAAGGGAACTCAGAAATAATGGAACTATTTGGTTTTGGAACTATTGAAAAAATCAAAATAGTTGACCTTAAAGTTCACAATCCAATAGTAAAAGTTGGAAATTATTTAGAGTTTTCGTTCAAACTTATAAATACGGATAGCATAAGTTCAAAAATTAGACTTGAATATGGAGTGTATTATCAAAAAGCTAATGGCTCTTTATCTAAAAAAGTATTTAAAATTAGTGAGAAAGATTATTTACCGAAGTCAACAACTATAATCAATAGAAAACATTCATTTAAAATAATTACCACTCGAAAATTCCATATTGGAGAACATCAAGTATCCGTTATTGTAAACGGAAAAGAATTTGAGAAAATAGGTTTCAAACTAACAGAATAAAAATAAAAGGGCATAACAACGTATCCTGCAAAAAACGGGCATAGTATACCACCTTCGGCGGGTCAAAGTGAGCCACCCGCGGCGGACCAAAGTGAGCATAGTGGGGCGGATGAAAGTGAGCCACTAAAAAGATCGATTCTATTTGAGTGTTGCGATGGTTTCTTTTGTAAAAAAGACCATGGCGAACAAACAGATAGATATGCGAAAGGCAAAAAGGATTTACAAATTGTACGGCGAGGGGGCCAGCAAGCGACGCATCAGCAAGGAACTTGGCATCTCCCGCAATACGGTGGCCAAGTACATCGAGTTCTTCAAGTGCTACAGGCTGACGCCCTACGAGGTCTCGGAGATGACCCTGGAAGAGATCCACAGGCTCTTCAAAGCGGACCAAAAGCCCAAGAGCGAACAGCTGAGGACCTTGGAGCGGTACTTCCCTTATTTTGACAAGGAACTCCGCAAAACGGGGGTCACGCGACAGTTGCTCTGGGAAGAGTATCATGCGAAGCACCCGGACGGGTTCAAGCTCTCCCAGTTCAGGTACTGGTACCGTGAATGGACAAAGGAGACATCGCCAGTGATGCACTTCACCCATAAGGCGGGCGACAAGCTCTTCATCGATTTTACGGGCAAAAAGCTCCATATAACGGACAAATATACGGGAGAGATCCAAGAGCTCGAGGTATACCTGTGCGTACTGGGCAGCAGCCATTACACCTACGTGGAGGCCTGTCGGAGCCAGAAACTGGAGGACTTCATGCGATGTACCGAGAACGCACTGTGGTTCTATGGCGGGGTCCCCCGTGCCCTGGTGACCGACAACCTGAAGTCCGCAGTTACCAAGAGCAGCAGTTACGAGCCGAAGGTCAACGAGGCCTTTGCCGATTTTGCGGAGCATTACGATACCGCCGTGCTGCCGACAAGGGCCTACAGGCCAAGGGACAAGGCCATCGTGGAGAACGCGGTGCGCATTGTCTATACCAGGGTGTTCGCCCCTTTGCGCAACACCACCTTCCACAGTGTGGGCGAGATCAACAGGGCCATCCTGGAACTGCTAAAGACCCATAACAATATTTCCTTCAGGGGAAGGGAATACTCCAGGTGTTCCCTCTTCCGGGAAGTGGAGGTGCCGGAGCTCGGTCCCCTTCCCTTGAAACGGTATGAGATAAGATCTTATGCAAAGGGCACGGTCCACAAGAACAGCCATATCTACCTTGGCAGGGACAAGCACTACTACAGTGTTCCCTACAGGCACATCGGCAAACAGGTGAAGATCGTCTACACGGACAGCTTCGTGGAGATATACCACAGGCACGAACGTTTGGCCGTCCATGAAAGGAAGCGGCAACGCTACGGCTATACCACCGCAGCGGAACATATGCCCTCCCACCACAGGTTCGTCAGCGAATGGAGCAGTGAGAAGTTCATCTCCTGGGCCGCCCACATCGGCGAGAACTGCAAGGGGTACATCATCGGGATACTCGACAAGAAACAACATCCGGAACAATCCTATAAGTCCTGCATGGGCATACTGCACCTGGCCAAGAAGGTCGGCAACCAACGGCTGGACAATGCCTGCAGGCGGGCATCTGACTATGGGGCCTATAATTACAGTATGGTGGAGCGGATACTGAAAAAAGGGTGGGACACCCTGGAGGACGACCCGGAGGATACCTCCGAGGTCCCGGACCACGATAACATCAGGGGAGGAAACTATTATAAATGACAAACATTAAAACAGACAACATGAACACAAAGACATTGGAACAGATGAAACAGCTCAGGCTCCACGGGATGCTCAGGGCCTTTGACACCAGCCTCTCGCCCGAGAGCATGGACTATACCAACGATGAACTGGTGGCCTATCTGGTACAGTCCGAATGGGACGATAGGCACAACCGCAAGATCGAGCGCCTGACAAAGGCCGCAAGGTTCAGGTACGGTGCCGTTATGGAGGCCATCGATTACGGCCCTGGAAGGAACATCGACAGGAACAGGATACAACGCTACGCCTCCTGTGGATTTATACGCAAGGGTGAAAATATGCTCATTACCGGGAGCACCGGGGTCGGCAAGAGCTATCTGGCCTCGGCCATCGGGCACCAGGCCTGCTCAATGGGGCACAGGACCATGTACTTCAACACGGCCAAGCTCTTTACCCTGCTCAAAACCTCAAAGGCGGACGGGTCCTATCTAAAATTCATTGGAAAACTTGAAAAACAGGACCTGCTCATACTGGATGACTTTGGCCTAAAACCATTGGACAACATCAACAGGCACTCTTTGATGGAGATCATAGAGGACAGGCACGGCAAAAAGTCCACCATCATAGCCTCACAACTGCCCGTGGAGGCATGGCACGATGTCATCGGTGAAAAAACGATCGCTGACGCCATCCTTGACCGTCTGGTGCACTCGGCCCACAGGGTGGACATAAAAGGGGAATCAATGAGGAAAAAAATTAAAAATAAACGTTAACTTCAGCACCAAAATGAGTCGATCTCGTGCACTTGATTTGCACTGCTCACTTTCATCCGCCGCAGGTGGTATACATTGACCGCCCTATCCATTATGGCTTGGGAAATAATTATCCTCAATTAGCTTCTTTTCAATGTTATGATTGCTCAAAGCAAATTGAAACAGGATACAATATTTTTAGAGGGGATAGGATACTTAATGGGGCCGTCATCGCTAAAGAAGAATATGACAATCCAGAAATTCAAGTAATCAATTTACACCCAGAAATTCCAACAAAAAAAGGAAAGGAAAATGATCCTTTTCATTTTCAGACTTTTAATGTTTTCGAAAACCTACGTAAACATAAAGCAGATTTTGGAGAATTTAGACTTCAGCAAATAATTTGGTCAAAGTTTCATAGCAAATGGAACGAATTGGAAAAACCACTCAGAATTTTATCAACAAAAGGAGAAGATCAAATGAAAAGTATTGCAAAACTAGGTTATCTTCAGTTTTGTAAATTATTTAATGAATGGATGACAATATTCATTTCAGGTAATCTCGAATCAATATTCGATGCCATTTGCGATGAATATAATTCTATCAATACTGATGAAATAAAAACTTATGTAAAGGCAGAATCAAAATTTGTGAAGCAGATAAATGAGTTTTGCAATACTTATATGAGACATCACCAACACTTTCAAAGTACAATTTTTCATCTCAAATATGGATGGGAAATAACCGATGAAATGATTGCCAATATTAATTGGGATGATATTCACAAAGTCTATGGAGATTTGTATGAAATAATTGGTGATCTTTTCGTGGTTCCAACAATGATGAATAATTTGGCAAATGGAAGAAAGTTTGACGAATTCCAAACAGAAGGCTTTACCTTGGATAAATATTTAAGAACGGATAAGGCAAATAGAGCAATAAATTTTGAACCAAATTTAAATTTAGCCCATTTGTCATCTTCTTATGATTCATCATTGAGAAATGGCACACATCACAAAAACTCATATCTTGACACAAAAACCTTTGAAGTAAGTTTAGGAACAAGTAGAGGAGGTACTGTTGAGAAAAAGATATCGATAATTGAATATATTCAAAAATGTAATGAGCTTTTTGGAATGGGAATTATTTTATCGAGTTTAATATTAGAAATGAAAAAATAACTATATCCCTCTCTTTTTCACGTACCATTGGTTAGATGACTTTTATTTGAGTGTCCCAGTGGATTCTCAATGTTTTCAGTATCTCCGAGAGCTCACTGTCCCATTGTCTGGCTTAAAATCTCCTTGTTGAAAAATGTAAGATCCTATTTATTAAATATTTAGTGAACACAACGGCGCTTTAGCGTGTTGTCGTCTTGCTCTACCGCTTTTCCAAAAATTGGAAAACCGCTACGACCTGTGGCCTTTGTCCCCAGCGTTTTAGGGCACTCTATGAATCTTCAAATTTTAACGAGTCACTATATTATGGGACATTGAGTATCCCATTGAATTTTTTAAAAATCTCCCAGCCCTTTGTTTTTAGCCCTTTTCATTGTCCCACTC
>QGCX01000173.1_pt1 | contig 14112 bp, 11 predicted proteins | sample 4708031 | NCBI WGS metagenome assembly QGCX01 (sample SAMN08941163, study PRJNA450518) | Sediment metagenome, whole genome shotgun sequencing project. | reverse complement strand
TGGCTTGCAACTGGCTAAGGATTACTTAGCCGCAGGTTGCTCGGTCATCGCATGCGGGAGAAGCTTTGATAAGCTCACAGAACATCTGGGCTCTCAACATGAACGCCTATCCTTTTGCATCTTTGATATGACAGACAAAACGAGTCTTAAACGTGCGCTGATTCGCCACCATGACCTCGATGTGGTTATTTTGAATGCTGGCACTTGTGAATATATTGATAACGCAAAAGAATTTGACGGCGACCTGTTCGCACGTGTAATTCAAACCAATGTCATTGGAACCGGCCATTGCCTGAGTGCATGTCTGCCTAATATTGTTATTGGCGGGCAGTTGGTTGTTGTGAGTTCTAGCGTGACATTATTGCCTTTAACTAGAGCTGAAGCTTATGGCGCTTCTAAAGCCGCACTCGACTACTTGTCTCGCACTCTAATGATTGACTTAGCCAGCAGCGAAATCGATGTCAGTATTGTTAGTCCAGGTTTTGTGGAAACGCCTCTAACCGATAAAAACAACTTTTCTATGCCAGGAATTATAAGCGTTGAAAAAGCCAGCAAAATTATAATTAAGGGCATCGAAAAACGTAAGCAAGAAATTAGATTTCCACTACAATTTTTTATAGTGATGAAAATGTTGTCTATATTGCCAAGTCGATTGTGGCAATGGTTAGCAGTAAAAATGTCCAAGGAAGCTCAAACGTTATGACAAAAAAGAAAAATATAGCGATTGTAGGCAGTGGTATTTCCGGTCTTACCTGCGGGTACCTTTTAAGTAAGGCACATAATATTACGTTATTTGAAGCTAACGATTATATTGGAGGTCATACCGCAACAGTAGATGTGACAGTCGATAATAAGCCGCTAGCTGTGGATACCGGTTTTATCGTATTTAATGACAGAACCTATCCGAATTTTATCAAGCTTATGGATCGTATTAAGGTTAATCGTAAGCCTACAGAAATGAGCTTTAGTGTTACCAATCGAAAGACAGGTTTGGAATATAACGGGCACGACCTGAATACTTTATTCGCGCAGCGTATAAACCTATTTCGTCCGAAATTTTATAAATTTATTTTTGAAATTTTAAGATTTAACAAAGAAGCTAAAAAACTCATAGATAAGATGGAGCAAGAGGGCCGATCCGTCTCAGAAACCGATACTCTCGGTGGCTTCTTAAAGATGAACCGATTTTCTAAAGAATTTAGCGATCAATACATTTTACCGATGGTATCAGCGATTTGGTCTTCCTCCCAAGCCGGCTCACTGCAATTTCCGCTACATTTCTTCTTGCAGTTTTTCAGTAACCACGGTTTGCTAGACATTAAAGATAGACCTCAATGGTATGTGATTTCAAACGGATCAAGAAGTTATATACCTAAGTTACTTGAGCCGATTCAAGCAGTGCTTAAAAATCACCCTGTAGTTTCGGTCAAGCGCGAAGCAAATGAAGTTATAGTTGAATCAAAAAATAAAATTTACAGGTTCGATGAAATAATATTTGCATGCCATTCTGATCAGGCGCTGCGGTTATTATCAGATGCAACGGTTGACGAAAAAAAAGTGCTTGGAGCTATAAAATATCAGGAAAATGAGGTAGTTCTGCACACTGATATCTCTGTATTGCCCAGAGAAAAGCGCGCCTATGCTAGCTGGAACTATTGGTTAGACGCGCACCAATCTAGCTTGCCGAGCGTGACTTATAATATGAACATTCTGCAAGGTTTGGAATCTAAGGAAACTATCTGCGTAACCCTAAACCAAAGCGATGCTATTTGCGAAGATAAAATTCTTGGGAAATATCAATATGCACATCCCGTTTTTAACTCTCAATCTATTATCGCTCAACAGTTGCGAGGTGATATTACAAACCGAGATCGGACTCATTTTTGTGGTGCCTATTGGTATAATGGATTTCATGAAGACGGCGTTCGAAGTGCTTTAGACGTGTGCACTGCTTTTGGTGTGGAGTTATGAGTGCTCCCATTGCTTCTCATAATAGTGCTTTTTATATAGGAAAGGTTTTCCATAAAAGATACTTACCTAAAATACATCAATTTACTTATCCACTTTATATGACATGGTTAGATTTGAATGAAATACCTTATTTAGAAGAAACGTATCGTTGGTTTTCTACTAAGCACTTTGCTCCGATTCAGTTAAAAGTAAGTGATTATTTTTCTAACCTAACGGGTGAACAGTGTGAAATTGTCAATCGTATATCAGAAAATCAGGGAGCGTTGCCTTGCGAAATAGCGTTGAAGCAAAAAATTATCGCGCTAGCTTCGAGTCTTGGAGCGAATACTGACCATATCCAGTCAATAAAAATGTTAGCGCACATGCGCAGTTTGGGCGTCTATTTTAGCCCAGTTAATTTCTATTATCTTTACGAAGGCTCTTCCCATGCTCGCTATATGTTGGCTGAGGTCAGCAATACTCCATGGAATAAAAGCCATTGTTACCTCGTAGACATGGCGGCTCAAGTGCCAACTCCTAAAGATTTTCACGTATCACCTTTTATGACCCTCGAAATGGAATACCGATGGGATATTCATGAGCCCGGTGAAGAAGTCTCAATTAATATCGAGAATTGGCGTGAAGAACGCTTATTTCAAGCTGCATTTAGCGCTAAACGTTTCTCTATGGATGAGGCTTTTTGGCGAGTTTGGTTAAGGTGGCCCATGGTAGGTTTCTCTGTAGTTCGAGGGATTTACTGGCACGCTCTGAAACTATTACTCAAAGGTATTAAATTTATCCCTTATCAGCACAGGAAAAAAGTATGAATGATAATAATTTAGTCGACTCCTATGCAAAGGCATCGCAACCCGTATATCCAAAGACCTTAAGCCAGCGTGTGTTTTTCTCACTATTGAAAAAAATGAAATATGGTCGAATATCGGTGACTGATGTACGGGGCGAGAAATTTGAATTTGGCAATAAGTCTGAGGTTTTGCATACCTCTATTGTAGTAAAAAACGTAAGTGCATATCGAAAACTGGTTTTTGGCGGCAGTATTGGTGGAGCGCAAGCTTATGTAGAAGGCATGTGGACATGCTCCGATTTAGTAAGCCTAGTTCAAATTGTTTCCAGAAATCTTGATCGGTTGCAAGCCCTCGAAGATAGTTTGGGCTGGGTAAGCATGATCGGTAATGTGTTTAGTCATAAGAAGAATAGGAATAGTAAGAAAGGCAGTCGAACCAATATTGCTGCTCACTATGATTTAAGTAATGACTTGTATGAAATGATTTTAGATAAAAACATGCAGTATTCTTCTGCGGTTTTCCCTAGTGCGAATGCTACGCTAGAGCAAGCACAAGAGCATAAGATGGAACTGTTATGTCAGCGTCTGGAATTATCCAATAACGATCATTTGCTTGAAGTTGGAACAGGTTGGGGTGGTTTGGCTTGTTACGCAGCTAAAAACTACGGCTGTAGAGTAACTACTACGACTATATCCCAAGCACAATATGAGATCGCACAGCGACGCATCAAAGAGCAGGGCCTTGAGGGCTTAGTTACTTTGCTGTTGAGCGATTACCGTGAACTGGAAGGTCAATACGATAAAATAGTATCTGTTGAGATGATAGAAGCGGTGGGTAAAGAATACATGCCGGTCTATTTTAAAATGCTAGATAATCTACTTGTGCCTGGTGGGAAATTGGTTATACAGGCTATTACCATCGAAGATCAACGCTATGAACAATACAGTCGGCGGGTGGATTTTATTCAAAAATATATCTTCCCTGGCGGTCATTTACCTTCAGCGGGTGTGATTTTAAAACATATGAAAGTAAACACATCTCTGCGCTTACATCAGTATTCAGATTATGGGCAACACTATGCTGAAACATTGAAAATGTGGCGACAAAACTTTCAAGATAAGAAAAATGATATATTGTCACTAGGTTTTAATGAGGATTTCTATCGTTTATGGGATTACTATTTTTGCTACTGCGAAGGCGCGTTTAGAGAGTCTGCCATTGGCTTAGCCCATATAGAAATGATCAAGCGGTCGAATGAGAAGTGAAATTTTATATCAATGATCGATTTTGGATTATCCTTCAAGCGTCATTGTTTAACGTTTTATGGTACTTATCTGTCGTCGGCGGTAATGATTGGCTTATTTTTAGTGTATCTATCATTGCCATTCATTTGATGATCTCGCCTAGTAAATATGAAGATGCAAAGATTATTTTTATAGCTTTGCTTGGCATCGCTGTCGATTTTATTCTTTTGATGTCAGGTGTATTTGTGTTTGATGAATTTCCATATTGGCTAGTTATCCTTTGGTGTGGATTTGTATTAAACCTAGGTCATAGCCTCAGAGTTTTAAAGCGTTTTTCAATCTTCTGGCTTGTGCTTGTTGGTGGGTTCTCTGGTGTGTATGCCTATACTTTAAGTTGGAAGTTAGGTGCTGTTCAATTTTCTTATGGTTTTTTTATAACCGCCGTCATCTTATTTCTCATTTGGTCCGTATTAATCCCTAGTTTTGTGAAGCTTGATAATCTGGTTCGGGCCTGAAATATTATGATACCTATTGTTAAAGTGTGTTTGATTGCCTTATTAAGTTCAGGATGCTTCAGCGCAGTACCTGATGACTACAAATTAGTCGGGCAAGGGGTGTTGAAAGTATTCTTCACGGAAGTGTACAGCATATCTTTGTTTACAAAAGATGGACGATATGTCCATGGTCAACCATTGGCGTTGAAGATCGAATATTTCCATTCGATAAACAAAAAGAATCTGGTGGCTGCGACAAAAAAAGAGTGGGAATCGCGAGGCGTTAACTACGAAGAATTTTGGCTGCTTTCTTTATTGGAAATATGGCCTAGTGTGAATGATGGAGATGAGATTCTTCTTATAGTTGATGATAATAAGAGCAGTATTTTTTATCATAACGGCGTATATGTGGGTGAGTTTAAAGACGCTTTTTTTTCAAAAGCTTTTACTGATATTTGGCTATCTTCAGACTCAAATCAGCCAGAACTTAGACGTAAGTTATTAACAAATTAAATTAATTGGAGATATTGCATGGCTTCGGCAGCAATTATTACGACTGATAATGCAGTAAACAATAACTCAAAAGAGATCTCAATTGGTCTTAGCTCCTGCCTAGCCGGTGAGCTAGTGAGATATAATGGTGGCCATACACAATCTCGTTTATGTCTTGATGTGCTGTCGGAACATTTTTCATTTGAAACATTTTGCCCTGAAGTTGCAGCCGGCTTCAGTATTCCCCGACCAACGATGCGTTTAGTCGGAGATCCGAGTTCGCCTCGTTTGGTGTTTAGTAATGACGCCAGTGTCGATTTGACTGATCAGTTGGTTAATGGCTTTAAAGATAAGCTACCGACCATGAAGGATTTATCTGGCTACATACTTATGAAAAACTCGCCTAGCTGCGGCTTATCTCGGGTTAAGGTGTATCAGGACAATGGTCATCCAAATGTTGAAAGGTCGGTTGGGCTCTTCGCGAATGCCTTGCATGAAACTTTCCCGTTGATGCCGTTGGAAGAAGAAGGTCGGCTAAATGATCCTCGATTGTTTGAAAACTTTATTTTACGTGTTTTTGCCTATCATAACTTTAAGCAAGAGGTATTCGCACAACCATCGTTAAAGCATCTTATTGATTTTCATAGTAGCTATAAATATGTGCTGATGGCCCATAGTCAAAATAGAGCGCGAGAGCTAGGCCGCATGCTAGCCAAAGGTAGTTCAATTGAATTAACCACGCTTTGTCAAGATTACTTGGAATTATTTATGTCTATTATCGCAAAGCCCGCCAAAGTGAGTAACCATACCAATGCATTGATGCATATTTTGGGTTATCTCAAAAAGACAGTACCTGCCGAAGGTCGGCAAAATATTCGCGATGTTATTATGGCATACCGCAAAGGCCTGTTGCCTCTGATTACCCCAGTGATGTTATTACGGCATCATATTGATCAGGGTGGAAGTGAGTATATTCGGGCTCAGAGGTATCTACAGCCGTATCCTGAATCTCTGTGTCTAATGAATCGAGTGTAGTTCTTGTGGATAACGTTTTAACTTTAGTTTGGTTTAGAAAAGATCTTAGATTAAGCGACAACCCGGCTCTTGCTAAGGCTGCTAATCGCGGTGATATTCTTCCTGTGTTCATCCTCGATGATGTAAGCCAGGCAATGGTCACTGGTGCCAGTGCCTGGTGGTTAGAACAGTCACTAAAATCGCTGGATGATTCTCTAGGTGGTGCATTAAATGTATTTTGCGGTGATCCTTTGGTGATTATTAACAAACTGTGCGATTGTAATAATATTTCCCATGTAGTCTGGAATCGTTGTTATGAAGCATCGGAAGTGACGCGTGATAAATACATTAAATCCGCACTTAGAGAAGGAGGTAAAACTGTTGAAACCTTTAATGGCCGCTTACTGTATGAGCCATGGCAAGTACTGAAAAAAGATGACACCCCTTATAAAGTTTTTACCCCGTTTTACCGTAGAGGTTACCAAGGCGTTTTTGATCAGTTTCCTGAGCCTTTACCGATACCTAAGCGACTCGTCTGCGTCCACAAAGACAGTGACTCAATATTCATTGATGAATTGGGACTGACTCCAAAGAAAACACCTTGGTTTGAAAAACTTGAATCGCAATGGTCGGTATCAGAAAAGTCTGCCCATCGCAGCTTAGCTTCATTTATAGATCATAAAATCTGTAATTATGAAACCGATCGCGATTTCCCCAGTCAGGATACGGGGTCGCATTTAGGTCCGTATTTACATTGGGGGCAAATCAGTCCATTGCAGGTTGTATCTCAAGTGCGTCGCCAAGTCCCGTTTCCGCGTAGTGAAAGCTTTTTACGCCAGTTAGTATGGCGAGAATTTAGTCATTACTTGTTGTTTTACTTTCCTCGTATTGCGCATCGAAATTTAAAGTCAGAATATGATTGCTTCCCCTGGGGGGATAACCCCACAGACCTTACTCGATGGCAGCAGGGCCAGACCGGCATACCGTTGGTCGATGCCGGAATGCGGCAGCTCTGGCAAACCGGCACCATGCATAATCGGGTGAGAATGATTTGTGCCTCTTTCCTGGTTAAAAATTTACTGATTCATTGGAAACATGGCGCGGATTGGTTTATGGATTGCTTGTTAGATGCTGACGTTGCCAATAACAGTGCTGGCTGGCAGTGGGTCGCAGGTTCGGGTGCCGACGCCGCGCCATTTTTTCGGATCTTTAATCCTGTCACTCAAGGTGAAAAGTTTGATGCGCACGGCGAATATATAAGAAAATATATTCCTGAGCTGTCTGCGTTGCCCGAAAAATATATCTGCTCACCGTGGTTGGCGCCCGCCTCAGAGCTTGCGGTAGCGGGCGTTGAGCTGGGTGTGACCTACCCAAAACCAATGGTCGATTTAAAAAGTTCGCGCCAGGATGCGTTAGACGCGTTGAAACATATGAAGCAAGAGAATGCGCGAACGCAACAGGCCGAATGATAGATATAAACTTTTCCGGTTTTTAATAAGTCGCTACAATCTGCTGATAACTCAATATTAATCTTTGACTGTCATATACTCGACATCGGTTTATGTTGTGATAACTAACTTTTGTCAGGACTTAGGTCAACATGAATTTGCGCACATTACCTACTGAAATACGGCAGTATTTACTTATCACAGGGAATTATTGGGCATTCACCCTAACCGACGGTGCTTTGCGTATGTTGGTGGTGTTGTACTTTTATGATTTGGGTTATCAGCCGCTCGCCATCGCTATGTTGTTTCTGTTCTATGAATTTTTTGGTGTGGTGACTAACCTAATCGGCGGTTGGCTTGGGGCGAGGCTGGGTCTTAATCGGACGATGAATATTGGCTTATTCCTGCAAGTCGTCGCATTGGCAATGCTACTGGTGCCGTCGTCCTATTTAGTGGTTCCATGGGTGATGGCAGCACAAGCGTTATCGGGTATCGCCAAAGATTTAAACAAGATGAGCGCTAAAAGCTCCATAAAATTATTGGTACCTAAAGATGCCGAAGCTCACTTATATAAATGGGTAGCAATTTTAACCGGTTCAAAGAATGCGCTGAAAGGCGTAGGTTTTTTTCTCGGAGGGTTGTTGCTGACTCTATTTGGCTTTAGGGGCGGAATCCTCGGCATGTTGCTCGCGCTCGCGTGTGTTTGGATCATTAGTTTGATTTGGCTTAAGCACGATCTAGGGCGCGCGAAAGATAAGCCGAAATTTAAGGAAATACTGTCAAAGAGTCAGGCGATTAATTACTTATCGGCTGCGCGGCTATTTCTTTTTGGCGCGCGAGATGTGTGGTTTGTGATTGGTTTGCCCGTATATTTGTCGGCACACTTTGGCTGGAGTCATTGGGCTGTGGGTAGTTTTTTGGCGCTGTGGGTGATTGGCTATGGTTTTGTACAAGGCATAGCGCCAACGCTGACGGGTAAAAGTAAAGGGCGACTCCCTGATGGCAAAGCAGCCAGTGTTTGGGCACTGGCATTGGCCATTGTTCCTGCCGTTATCGCTGCACTATTAGTAGTCGATCTTTTTCCACAGGTTAGCTTACTTGCCGGGTTATTGATTTTCGGTTCTTTATTCGCCGTCAACTCTTCATTGCATAGCTATCTCATTGTTAGTTATGCCGATTCTGAGGCTGTCTCGTTAGATGTTGGTTTTTATTATATGGCCAATGCATTGGGGCGATTGATAGGCACAGTCTTATCAGGATGGCTTTATCAATCTTTTGGTTTAGTTGCCTGCTTATTGGTTTCTACGCTATTTATAGTTTTGGCTGCATTACTATCTCTAAAGCTGCCAAAACTAAAACCAAGTCAAAACTGACGTCAGCTTAATACTTAAAGTTCTTCATCAAATTCAGTAGCAGATAATACAATGCATTCTTGCTGCTGATTAGGGTAAACGGCGACAAAGAGTTCGTCGTCAGTAAGGCCTTGAGTCCAGCGTTGCTTCCAGTCTTTTAAAGAAATAGCAATGGCTTTACAGTCAGCCCAATCCCCAGAGATGTACTTCTCAGCGATGACTTTAAATGGCCAGACGGGAACACAATCGTCGCCTTCGCTTGTCAATAAAACACTGCCTTCTTTACCTGTGAGTATCCACAGCTCTTTTTCTTTGCTCACGCTATCGATTAGATAATCGTATCGGTCTTGTGCTGAGCCGTAGTCAAGTGTTGCTAATGCGTCTGCAGATAAGTCTTTACTCATGTCGATTTATTCTCAAATATCTTTAGGTGAAGTATGAGGTTAAATGCAAAACAGGTCGATGGTTATTTTTAATCAAAAAAGACTCATGGCGCGCACGCTTTTAGCTAGTCAAATTGAATGCTTATTTTTTGTTGTTAATTGTTAACGGTGGGGTTTATATATAACTATCATGATTGGGGTCATTCAGTTGGTATATGGCTGTTATTTTTTGTTCAATTTTCTGTGCGATAGTGTTTAATGCGCAATCGCAATAAATTGCCATAATATCAAGCGACTAAAATTAATTTATTGTGTTTTTTAATTACCTATATATTTTCAGGAATTATGTACATCGAGCTTAAATGCAGTCGCTTTGTGTGTATCGAAATGAGTTTTAGTGTGCGGTTTGGTGACTGATGTTAGTTCGAATTAAAAAAGCTGTATTATTGCTGGTCATATTGACAGTGCAAAGCCCTGTAGTGTTTTCGCAACCCATTCAATTTGACGGTTCTAAGCTAACTAGCCTGTATTTTATTAGCTTATTAGGGTTGTGTTTAATCGCCTATTGTATCTATACGAAAATGCGTAAAAAGGTTACACAATTGACTCATAGTTATCGTGCGATTGAGGTGGAGCTTAATAAATTAAAATCTGTTAATTTTGAGCGCGAAGAACATGACTCGTCATATGTGAATTTGATAAGGCAGGATGCGGCCATCGAACTCATAATTGACTCTGGCAGTGGAGATATTGTAGAAACCAACGAAGCGGCGGCGAGCTTTTATGGCTACAGTGTTGAAACGCTACAGTCGATGAATCTCGCGCAAATTAATCAAATGTCACAAGCCGATGTTGTAAAAAAAATAGCACATATCACCAGTAATATTCGAACGGTGATACAAAGTAAACACTTATTAGCGTCAGGGGAGATAAGAGATGTTGAGGTTTATGCCGGGCCCATCAATACTTCTGTGGCAAAATATGTTTATGCCATCGTTTTTGATGTAACAAAGCGCAATATCGAAAAGAAACAATACCGTCTGTCATCGGCAGTTTTTTCAAGTACGTCCGAAGGCATCCTGATTACGGATGCTAATCAGCGAATCCTCGATGTTAATCAGGCATTCGAGGCGATTACTGGTTATTCTAAAGCTGAAGTTATTGGTAAAAAGCCTGAAATGTTTCAATCCGGCCTGCAAGATGAAAAATTTTATCAAAAAATGTGGACGGATATTGAAAAGCATAACTTGTGGCGTGGAGAGATTTATAATTGCAGAAAAGATGGCTCAGTCTTCCCCGAACTACTGACCATTAACCGTGTACTAAATGGTGCGGGTTTGACAGAAAATTATGTTGCAGTGTTTTCTGATATTAGTATTTTAAAGCAAACTGAGCAGCATTTGGAAAAACTGGCGCACTATGATCAACTTACAGACTTACCTAATCGTTATTTATTAACCGATCGTCTGAGTCATGCGATCGCGCATGCACAACGCTCTCAAACTAAAATTGCCCTAGTCTTTATTGATTTAGACAGATTCAAACATGTGAATGACTCTTTTGGTCATCTTGCCGGAGATGAGTTGCTACGGGAATTGAGCCTTCGATTAAAAACAACTTTACGTTCGGAGGATACAATCGCACGTATTAGTGGAGACGAGTTTGTATTACTTATTGAGCATGTTGAATCAATAGAACTCGTTGATAAAATTGTACGAAAGATGATGACTGTCTTTGATACGCCATTTAAAGTTGGTAATCGTTTACAGCGCATGACTGCGAGTGTGGGCATTAGTTTATATCCAGACAATGGCTCGGATAGTACAGAGTTGTTGAGGACCGCAGATACCGCGATGTATGTTGCTAAAGAATCGGGTCGCAATGCGTTCAGGTATTACGATATGGACGGTGAAATATGTCTTGCAGAAGAGCGCTTCCAGATTGGAAATGAATTGCAGGATGCCTTGGCCCGAGAAGAGTTCCATCTTGTATACCAACCTCAGTTTGATTTAAGTACCAAGTCGATAACCGGCGTTGAGGCGTTAATTCGATGGTGCAGTGCAACCCAGGGTATGATCGCCCCAGATCACTTCATACCTATTGCTGAACAGACCGGCATTATACGCGAAGTGGGGGCATGGGTTCTGGAGCAAGCTTGTAAACAAGCCAGAGATTGGTTGGACGAGGGTTTGGATTTCAAAAAAATATCTGTCAATGTGTCCGGCAATCAATTGCATGCAACGAATTTTTGCCACTTAGTCCGAGACTCTTTGCAAAATAATAGTTTGCCGCCAGAGTATCTAGAAATAGAAGTGACTGAATCGTTCTTAATGAACAGCATCGAATCGAGTATTCAGCAATTGACCGCAATTCGTTCACTTGGTGTAAGCGTTGCTATTGATGACTTTGGCACCGGTTATTCATCGTTAGAGTATCTTAAAAAGTTGCCTATTGATCGACTAAAGATCGACAGGTCTTTTGTTCGAGATATTCCTATGGATGAAGATGATATGGCTATTGCAAGAACGATCGTTTTATTAGGGCAGGGGCTCTGTTTAGAAGTTGTTGCCGAAGGCATTGAAACCGAAGAGCAGGCTGAATTTTTCCGTGAACAAGGTTGTAATTATGCTCAAGGGTTTCTCTTCAGTCGGCCGGTAAATGCAGATAAATTACGTCTTGCCTTACTGCAGTCTCTTTAAAATATACTGCCGTCGTGAAGACGGCAGGTTTAGTTTAGATAAACAATTCTTTTGCGCCTAGCTATTGCAATAATGCTATAAATTGATCAATCTCTTGTTTTTCAGTTCTAAAGGAGGTCACAAATCTAACCACGTCTTCCTGATCGCTGACTAATAAGCTTGTCGGCACCATTGATTTTGGCCATTCGTAAAACACTGCACCTGCGGCGCGTAAATCATTAATTTTAGCCTTCGGTAAAATGGCAAATATCTCATTGGCTTTAGTGGGCCAGACCAGTTGCGCATTCTCACAGGTATTCAAACCTTCACGTAGATGGTTGGCCATTTGATTTGCGTGTGCTGCCAAGTCAAGCCAGTGATTGTTTTCTAACCAGCCACAAAACTGAGCCCCTAACCATCGGCTTTTCGAGATTAGATGGCCTGAGCGTTTACGGTGAGCGACAAAATCTTTGGCCAGTGACTTATTAAAGAAAACTACGGCTTCAGCCGATAGAGCGCCATTTTTTGTAGCGCCAAGACACAGTACATCGACGCCAGCTTTCCAACTAATCTCGGCTGGTGAGCAACCTAAAGCGGCAACGGCGTTTGCAAAACGAGCGCCATCCATGTGAACGGGAAGGTGATGCTTATGTGCGAGATCGGCCAGCGCTGTAACTTCTTCGACCGAATAAAGTTGACCCGATTCATTAATCTGCGTCAGGCTCAGTGCGCCAGGTTCGCTATTATGAGGTGGGTGAGCTGCACCGGTGGCCAAAAATTCTGCCACGCTTCGCTCGCTCAACTTAGCTGCGCGGGTATCCAAACCAATCAATCGAGCACCACCAGTAAAAAATTCCGGCGCGGTAAGTTCATCATTAATAATGTGTGCTTGGCCATGACAAATGACACTCTGCCAAGGCTTAACGAGATTGGCTAATGCAAGGCAATTGGCAGCAGTGCCGGTACTGACAAAGAATACTTCTGCATCGGTCTCGAATAATTCCTGGATATGCCCAATCGCTTTGGCGCACCATGGGTCATCACCATAGGCACCAGATGTCCCTTCGTTTGCTCTGATAAGGAGTTCTAATACGGTTGTGGATGCGCCTGTTTGATTGTCGCTACCAAAATTCATAGTTGGTTCCTATTATTCCTTTGTTTTAAAAGATGCCATAAGCTGGGCTTATATCGAGTTAAATGATTCTAAGGATATTACTGTCTTTCCATCAACTAGTTCTGGTTATTTATATGCTAGGTAGTAATTAATGGGTAAAGCGCATATCTATTTACAGTGCTAGAATGGATTAGAGTACAGGAGTCGTGATGTCTGTTTATCTTAAAAATTTTATTGTTCCGTTTGTGGTCTTAATTCTTGTCGCCACGGTTTCTGCTCGATACCCAAATTATTGGGATGATTACGCCACGTTAATGGTCATATTGCCTTACGTGTTATTTATTTGTTGTGCGGGTATTGCGTACTTTTTAATGCAATATGTTTACGCCTATTCCTGTGTGTTATTTACTTGTTTCTATTTATTAATACAGTTGCACCTACAAGCGCCATTAGTGCAGCCGGATGTAATGGCCGCTTTACTGTACGGCACTATCGTCTTGCCGCTGCTTGTGATGTGCCTAGTCTTATGGGGCAATAAAAGCCCTAAAACGACCTCATCTAATTTGATTATGGCGGCCTCAACCACCTTGGTTTGGCTGCCATATGTACTGAGCAGTTTAATGCCTGTGCAATGGATTAGTGAAATCCCTGCGGCTATTTTAAATCCAATTACTTCCGGAATATCACTCAATCTGCTGATGCTTGTTACTGTAATACCGGTGCTGATATTTACTTTATTATTATATTATTTAAACCCAACACTCATATTAGCGCATTGGATAGTTGGTTTGTTTACAACGCTCGTCATGTTAAGCCTATTGTCTGTACCGTTAATTTCGGCGTTAACCTACAGCTGTCTTGCCGTACTATTTTTGGTGGCTCTTTTTCAAGAAGCCTTCCAGTTAGCATATATCGATGAATTAACAGAAATACCTGGGCGAAAAGCACTGGAGAAATACCTGTTAAATCTGCCTAGGCGCTACTCCATTGCCATGCTCGATATCGACCATTTTAAGCAATTTAATGATCGTCATGGTCATGATGTTGGCGATCAGGTATTGCGCATGGTTGCTAAAAAGATTGAGGCGGTGACGGGTAATGGTCGATCATTTAGATATGGCGGAGAAGAATTTACTG
>QGCX01000172.1_pt1 | contig 14147 bp, 10 predicted proteins | sample 4708031 | NCBI WGS metagenome assembly QGCX01 (sample SAMN08941163, study PRJNA450518) | Sediment metagenome, whole genome shotgun sequencing project. | reverse complement strand
AACCTTAGACTCAATATAATGATAAAGGGTCTTTGCAGGGTCTGAATCAACTGTGGCTTCATTCAGAGTCTGGTTCCACATTTCTAAAATATCGACCAAGACTGCTCCGTAGAGCCCTGATTTACTCTTAAAATAATAAAGTATATTTGATTTTGGTAATTTAGCGCGTTCAGCCACTGCATTTAATGACGTGCCTTTAAAGCCATTTTGCGCGAACTCAATCTCAGCCGCCTTGATTATATTTGCTTCATTTTGCTGACGTATACGTCCTGCTTTTTTGTGCGTACGAAATGCATCATTTAGTTTTTGCTGAGCAGTATCCAAAACCTGTTCCTAATTTATAAAGTCAAACCGATGTAACTGTACCACAACCAAATTGCCAGTGGGTATAGCGTGGATCAACTGACAAACCATAATTAAGGCAACCAAACATCAAAAATAGCACCTGGGGACCCTTCCCGATTACTTAACGATACGTAGCCTTTTCGTTCACCATTAATATGCATTTCTGCGATTTTTTGGCAAAAATACAGACCCATCCCCGTTGTACCAGAGCTGAATGATATCGCTTGTGGCTCATCCAGTAGCGTCAGTAAATTTTTTGGGTAACCATTACCATCATCGGTAATCCTAATTCTCAACCAACCATCGATAATCTCTACATTAAAGCTAATTTTAGATTTGGTATATCGGATACTATTAGTAATAACATTCGCCAATAGCCCTTCTAAAAGGTTTTCATCAAGATACCAAAGGCAATCTAAATCTTCTTGAATCGTGATTAATTCAATACCCAATGCACTTAATACCGCCGTATGGCGAGAAACCGCATTTTGAATCACATCTGCAACTAGTATGTCGTCGAATGCAGGACTAAAGGTATCATTCTCTATCCGAAAGAGACCGAGCATATGCACCATATCATTATTAATCCGTGCACATTCAAGCTGAATTCGCCTTAAATCCTGACAATGTTCAGGCGCTAAATCTAGCATTCGAATAGTATCGCTCAATTGACTTTCTATCAGACCTAAGGAATTCTTAACATCATGAACAGTTGCGGCAATGATCGTTTGAATGTCCATGTTTATTTCCCTATATTTTTGCTTTCTAAGTTAGCTAATAATTTTTTATAGCGTTTAAATTCTTGATGGTCACTGGGTAAATATTCCAGTCTTTTTAAAACTTCTAAGCAATCTGTAATGTGATGAGCATTATCACCTTCGGATTTCATTTGCAGCACATGTGCCTGCACAAAATTCAAATTAACACCAGGGTGTCTCGGCGATAGTGCCATGGCCTGACTAAAACAGTTGATCGCTTGCTTATAATCCTTTTGTCGATAAAAATCGCCACCTTTTAAGTTTAACTGATGAGCCTGTTCTTTTACCTTACTCGATACTGGCTGCTCCTGAAGCGCCCGTAACCGCTGTTTAGCTGATTCATCCGCGGCAAACACCTTAAGAAACCGACCAATTAGCTCATCACCATCGCTGAATCTTTCTGCTTTATAAAACACCTCAACCGCAAATAGTGCGGTCTCAATATTAACCTGCGCAATATCTTCACAGGCCTGACCAAAAAGCTCGTTTAATACTGCGGTAAATTTTAACGATTTAGGTTCAACAGAACTATGAACAGGCAAGGCTTTATTAAATAAACTAGAATTTACATCCCCGCCAAATCGAGATTTCATTCTCTTACTAATTCTCTGGATTTCTTTTTGTATATCACGACCACTTTCATCTTCTAACAGTTGAGTGCTCTCTTGAAGTAAGTTTTTCATGTAAGACTGATAAATTTGAATAGACTCATGCATGGTATCGGATGCCTGATTAATTAAGTCTCTAAATGCCTGACTGGCACGACTGTAATCCAAATTAGTCTGCGCGGTTTGTACTAAGCGAAAATGACGATCAATATTGTGCGGCGCGCGATTAACGGCCTGATCCAGCACATCTTGCATTTCTTTATACATAGCTTGAGATTCATAGCAGTCTGCTAAATAGTCGTGAGCTTCGATTAAACTTGACTGACTAGCGACGATTTTTTTCAAACCCTGCTCTGCATTTTGATAGTCTTTATTGATCAATAAGATACGCTGCAACAATAAATCAGCCCACCCTTGATAGCGCTTCTGCAGCAGACCTTGCAGGAAATTTTCCGCTTCGGTGAACATTTCTTGCTTTATTAACGCCTCTACATATTGTTTTTGACCGAGTGATCGATATCTTGGTTCACTGTCCATAATATCTCGGGATAGCTTGGCTACTGCAGACCAATCTTCTTTTTCAATTGAAACTAAAATGGGCAATAACAGTTGGCGGCGCTCAAACCAACGTTCACAGCGAACTAATAATGTATCCATAGTGAATGGTTTAGCTAAATAATCATCTGGCTGCATTTCTAAAGCGCTGATTACAACTTGACGAGAGGTATCTCCGGTAATTAATACAAAGAGGGTTTGTTGGCTTATAAGCTTACTAAGTCGCCATTCTTCAAGCAGACGCAGGCCGTTGCGGCTTTGACCTAAATTATAATCGCACAAGATTAGGTCTACTTTTGAAGATTCTAATATTTTAGAGGCATAGGTACCGTTGGGTGCTTCAAACACTTCTCTAAAACCAACTTCACTGAGCATTCCTTTAATTGAACGCCGTACAGTGTCAAAATCATCGATAATTAGCGCTTTTTTATTGGAAATCAACATCTGAGACATGGGCCGTTTAATGAAAACCTTAGTTGCCGTTAGGCCAAATCCCTAACGACAAAAAATTAAAATTCGTAGAATGAAAAATTCATACAAATAAATAATAGACTAAATTAACGAATACACTCTATCTGACGATAACCTAAATACAATGATACATTATTAACTGACGCCCACATGACAGGTATTTACTAACATGCGCTATCTTCTTATATTTTTAGTTCTGGTCACGTTTAGTAATTTGTCTATTGCTCAAGATCAAGACAGGCCAGCGCATGGTGAAGGTTCAGTTAACTTAACGGCCAAACCAACGACGGTACCCATTGCTACGAGTGAACAGTTACCAACCTCCCAGGGCACTAAAACCCCGCTTGAAGCTTTTATTGATCTAGTTACTCAAAAAAACTGGCCCACGGCGCGGGTGATTCGAAAAAATTTAGCCGAGCACTATCAAGATAATGCGCAATTCAGCTACTTTAGCGGCATTATTTTTGAATACGATAAAGATTACCCTTCTGCCATTGCTGCATTTACCCAAGCTTTAGCTATTAACCCCTATTATCATGAAGCTCGATTAGCACTGAGCAGGACCTATCTATTGAATAACGACATAGATAATGCACTTGTAACGATTGATCAGGTCGCTTTTTTTGAACCTCCTAAAACAGTACAACAAGATGCTGATGATTTTTTGAAGTCAATTGAAGAACTACGTAACGCACGATCAATGCAGTCGAACCTGTTATTGCACTTGGGGTATGGTTGGACCAATAATACTGATATTGACCCTACTATCGCACAATCCCTACTCGGTCCTATTATAAACAACCCGATTGAGTCACCTCAGGATTCAAGCTATTTTTTGACTTCGATTGGTAATTCTTGGCGTGTACCAAATTCACTGACATCATATGACCAATATACTTTGGCGATTAAGAACAAAGCGTTCACGAAAGAGGCGGCCCAAGACCTTACGGTTATTGATGGCCGAATGCTAAGTTTTCGCCAGTATGCACAACGTCGCTACTTCCTTCCTTTGGCTGCAAGCTGGACATGGAAAGATCATCAACCATGGCAAGTCGATATTGAGGCAGCGTTAGGCCAACAACAAAACTTTTGGGGCCCAATCTGGGCCGGATTCAATGCTGGAAGTAATATTTCAATTGCCACCAACACCGATAACTACACGGTTACGCAACTCTTCGCGACATTAAATACTGATATTACCGAGCAACAACGCCATCATAATTTTCAAATATCCTATATCACCAATATGATTGCCGGCGAAGACAACAAGCACCAGCAATGGCAAGGTGTAATAACTCAGTACGCGCTCACATGGCAATTAACATCAAACTTTTCTATCGGCACCTCTATAGAGCAACAGTTCCAGTACCATCCCAAACAAGACCCTACCTATGGAGATAAGCGCCAGGATCAACTAACAGGGATTGATTTATCTGCACAATGGCAGGTCGGCAGTCATATTCAGCTAAAGACGTTATTAGATTGGCAATGGAATAACAGCAACATCGCAGATTACGAAAGCTCTGACTTTGAAATCACCCAATCGGTTAAATTCAGCTTTTAAAAACTGACCGGATACCACAAAAAGACAAATCAATCACTGTTCTATTGGATTGATAAATGATCTTTTTCCTGCAGAGCATGAATAAACCCAGTTTTTTTTGCTATTGTGCGTCCAATTAAATTTATTCATGGAACATAGCATCATGTCGGAACGTCCTTCATCTTTAGATAAAAACGACCTTATAGAGTGTGGATATGGTCGAATGTTTGGCCCTGGTAACGCTCAGCTGCCTGTCGACAACATGTTAATGATGGATCGGATTCCTCTTATCTCTAATGAAGGCGGCGCTTACGGCAAAGGCTTTATCCGAGCAGAATTAGACATTAACCCAGATCTATGGTTTTTCCAGTGTCACTTCCCTGGCGACCCAGTTATGCCTGGTTGCCTTGGCTTAGATGCGATGTGGCAGCTCGTTGGGTTTTACTTAGGCTGGCGTGGTAATCCCGGCAAAGGCCGAGCGCTTGGCGTTGGCGAATTGAAATTTAAAGGCCAAGTAATGCCCGAAGCTAAAAAAGTTGTTTATAAGCTTGATATCAAACGAGTCATCGAAAGCCGCTTAGTGATGGGCATTGCCGATGGTATCGTTGAATGTGATGGCCAAGATATTTATTTTGCGAAAGATCTAAAAGTTGGCTTATTTAAACCAGAACAATCGAAGTGAGGCAGAATCAGATGAAACGCGTAGTAGTCACCGGAATGGGCATTGTATCGAGCATAGGTAACGATATTCAAAGTGTCACTGATTCGCTTAAACAAGGCAAATCTGGAATTAAGTTCAATCAAACTTACGCTGATCTTGGCATGCGTAGCCATATAAGTGGCACACCAGAGATTAATTTAGCTGACTTTATTGACCGTAAAGCCATTCGCTTTATGGGTGAAGCGGCCGGTTATGCTTTTGTGGCTATGCAACAGGCTGTTGAAGATTCTGGACTAACTGAAGAACACGTATCAAACCCTAGAACCGGTATCATTGCAGGTTCTGGCGGTGCTGATTCAAAAAGTCAGACCGAAGCGGCTGATATTTTAAGAGAAAAAGGCTTAAAGCGTGTTGGCCCTTATCGTGTCACCCAAACTATGGGTTCAACGGTTTCTGCCTGTCTTGCAACACCTTTTAAAATAAAAGGTGTGAATTACTCTATTTCATCCGCATGTGCTACCAGCGCACACTGTATTGGTAATGCCATGGAGTTAATCCAGCTAGGAAAGCAAGATGTTATGTTTGCCGGCGGAGGTGAAGCTGAACATTGGACAATGAGCTGCCTCTTTGACGCCATGGGTGCTTTATCAACCAAATACAATGAAACCCCAGAGCAAGCCAGCCGAGCGTACGACAAGAACCGTGATGGTTTTGTCATTGCTGGCGGTGGCGGTATGATTGTACTTGAAGAGCTCGAACACGCAAAAGCACGTGGTGCTAAAATTTATGGTGAAATTGTAGGCTATGGCGCAACCAGTGATGGCTACAACATGGTAGCTCCTAGCGGTGAAGGCGCTGTTCGCTGTATGCAAATGTCATTAGAAAATGTCACAGGTAATATCGACTACATTAACGCCCATGGAACCAGTACCCCTGCAGGTGATGTGACAGAACTAAACGCAGTGAAAGAAGTATTTTCAGACCATATGCCAGCGATTGCTTCAACTAAGTCATTGACCGGCCATAGCCTCGGTGCTACTGGTGTTCAGGAGGCGATTTATTCTTTGATTATGATGAAAGAAAACTTTATTGCAGCCAGTAAAAATGTAGAAGAGCTGGACCCAGAAGCAGGGGAAAATGTAAATATTGTTACCCAAAGGATCGACAATATAGAGTTAACCAATGTCATGTCTAACAGCTTTGGTTTTGGTGGTACGAATGCAACCTTGGTATTTACAAAATATAAAGCTTAAGTGTTAAGCTGATCGATATGACAACCCCGTTTTAACGGGGTTTTTTGTGCCTATAAAATTCATGTTTAACTAAATTGGCACTCAATCAGTCATTAAACGTCTATCTTGGTTTTTATCATACAAATAAGTGACAAAACTCAACTTTATTCGAAAGCACACCGTTAACATGACGCCATGAACAAAATAATTAAGCTGGCATAAAATTAACATGGCAATCAGTGATTACGTCACCACATTTGGACAATACCTAAAAGCAAAGTATGGTGAAAAAATTTATAAAATTTCACTGCACGCGGATGTTACCTGTCCAAATCGAGATGGAACAAAAGGCATTGGTGGTTGCATTTTTTGCAATAACAAAAGCTTTTTTCCAAACGACATGGATATTAATGCGAGTATCACCACCCAAATTGAAAATAATCTAGAGCAAGTTCAGAAAAAAACCAAAGCAAAAAAATATCTTGCCTATTTTCAAGCGTACTCGAATACCTATGGCGATATCCAAAAGCTAAAAACACTCTATGCAGAATCGCTTAGATCGCCTTGCATTGTCGGTCTATGCATAGGCACTCGCCCAGATTGTATTTCCGATGAGGTTCTCGTCCTACTTAAAAAAATCAAAGACCTAGGGTATGAAGTATGGATAGAACTCGGACTCCAAAGCAGCCATGATAGAACACTCGATTTTATCAATCGGGGGCACTCTTTCAAAGACTATACCGATGCAATTACGAGAATAGATGCGTATGGTATCAGCGTCTGCACGCACTTGATCGCTGGTTTACCCGGTGAGAATAAAGACATGGTGCTTGAAAGCTGGCAGCGGGTTTTAGATGCTGGAGTTCAAGGTGTGAAATGGCACCCAATGCACGTAGTTAAAGGCACACAACTCGCTCGACTTTGGAAAAACCAAGAATACGACACAATCGATCGTGACACCTATATCGATATTGTCGGAGATGCATTAATTAAAACACCGGCGAACATTATCGTACATAGGGTTATGTCCGCCGTTGCCCGAAAAGATCTACTATTAGGACCCTTATGGACAGATGACCGCTGGCCGGTCATGAATGGATTAGAAAAACACCTAGAAAACGCAAAACAATAATAATATTGGCGATAAATTAAAGCTCATTTAATCATAGACAACCTCATTTTTCTTGACGCTTAAAAAACAAGCAGTTGTCAATGCTTAATGATCTGAGCAATTGTATATAGGAAAGCAATTAAAACTACTTTTCGCTAAATTTTTACAGCCAGCTGCCGATTCTAGTCTACATTAATAATTATAACTTTGAGTGGATATTCAAATGAATTTCAAGTTCAACCATTTATTAATTGCTTCATTGGTTATTGTCATTCTCGGATACATATTTCAGACAAGCATGTCATTAAGAGCCAATAGTCTTGCGAACAGCAATTACCATAGTGTATCTGAAGTATATGAGTTCAAAGGATGGCTAGATGCCTTAGAACTAGACGCGATAACTCTAGAACAATACTTCGGCCGCCTGACCGGTGAAAATATTAGCAGCATGCATGAGCAATTAAATAGATTTGAAGATTATTTAATGTCTATGTCTCAACCAGCGTTCACCGACGATAGTCAATTTGATAATGCTGTTAGCCATGGCAAATCGTTTCATGACATTCAATCTAAGCGGCTCGCGACTGCTGAATCTCTAGGGTTTGTGGGTCACTCAGGTATTCAAAATGAAATGCATGCCGCTTCTGAAGACTTTGCAAATTCTCAGGTTTTTTCATTTTCAATGTTTAGCGCTCCCAATACCCAGGTAAAAACTGCGATTTCTAATTTTGATTTAAAACCAACAATGGAGAATAGCTTGAATGTTGAAACTGCATTGGGTGCACTGCAAGCGATTTCCGATGAGTTCAGTTTAGGCGAACAAGAAACAGATATCCTTAAGCGTTATAAGGCCAATTTAATATCCTATACCCAGATAAAAATTAAATATGTCGACTTAATTGAACAGGCCTTCCAGGCTTCTATTTCACTTCATGATGAACTAGAAACATTAAAAATCAGCATTGATGGCTACAAAGACAAAATCCAAGAGAAAACTAAGCAAGATGAATCGAATACCATGGTGTTTTTAAGTTCAATCACCATAATATTGTGCATTTTAATCACCTTAATCGTAGGCACAGTTATATTTAATATCATTAAATCCATGAAAATTGCACAGCGGGAATTATCCCTGCTTGAACAGGGTGACCTGACCCGCAGACAAAAATTCAACAGTAAAAGGTATGATGCAATCGATCAGGTCGCCCATTCTATGGACCGGATGGGGCAACACCTTTTAGACGTTATTGGTAATGTTCAAAAATCCAGTCATGACTTAGATTCTATTCTAACTGACGTTAATTCTTTGGTAGAGCAGTCTTCAAAGGCCAATGAGGACAATTCCTTAAAGACCATATCATTAACTGCCGCCACTGAAGAACTGAGCGCGACAATGAATGAGATATCTCAAAATACTGAAGCGTTTTACAAAGACTCAAAGCAAGCCGCCGAAGAGAGCCAAAACGGTACCCAGCTTGTTTCCAATGTATGCTCGAAGGTAGATATTGCTTTAAAAGCCATGATGCAAATAAAGCAATCAGTTGAGCGCCTTGAAAATCAATCTGCAGAAATTGATTCCGTCATTGAGCTGATCAATGACATTGCTAATCAAACCAATTTATTGGCATTAAATGCAGCGATTGAAGCTGCGCGCGCAGGCGAATCCGGACGAGGCTTCGCTGTAGTCGCCGATGAAGTCCGAACTTTGGCAGAAAAAACCGTCTCTGCTACGGCCAAAATAACGGAAACCATCCATGTGTTACAGCACGAAACGGCTGAAGCTACCACGTCAGTCACTGAAGGCGAACAAACATTAGAATTAATTAACGATGATAGCCTTAATGCGCTAGAGGGCATTAAGAGCATCGAAAGTATTGTGACCAAAAACTCCAATTCAACGAAACAAATATCTTCCGCTATCAATGAAATATCATTGACAATTACTCAAATGTCAAAAGACACTGAAGACATTTCGATCAGCTTACAAAATGAGACTGAGACTTCAGCAAAATTACTTGAGCGCAGTGAGATGATAAAAAGTAAATCTACCTCGCTAGCACAATTAGTCATGAGCTTCAAAACAAATAAATAACCTAGGAAAGACCAACTTCAACAGAAGGTCAAGCTGGTAATCAGTTCGGCGTAAAAAGCGCCGAATATGACTATTTCTACTTTTTTTTGTAATATTTTTTTGAAACCCGTCACAAAACGTAGTAGCGTCAGCGATAATTTGACACAATAGCCCGCTCGTATTTCTTAGTAGAAGTCAAAACTACGGTTTTATAAATTTTGACTATACTTATTTAATAGGATCATGCTGGCAAGGCACTGATGGCCAATACGTCACCAGTCCTGACTACTAATCGAGGGAAATAATGGACCAACAACTAGAGGCTCTTGAACACGCAATTGAGCAAGCGGAAGCTGAAAAGCGTGCCTTTGTAAAAGACCACCCTAACGGGACTGGGGATAAGAGTGAAAGGATGAGATTATACGGTCAGGTCGAGAATGCACGTAAGGCATTACGAGACTATAAAAGAGCGAATCCACACCTTTTATAGGAACATTAAAGTATCTCTAATATCGACCACCGCACCGAGAACCTTAAACCTATTTAGGCTTCCTTAAAGGCCTAACCGATTTGCAGATATCTTAAATTTACACCTCAAGCCCCTGTTTATCAGATATAAAGGGGCATCTTTCCTACACCTATGTAAATAAAGAAATAAAACCCATCAAAACCCTAAACATATCCTAGACTAAGTAGATTATCAATTTGAATGATTAGGAGTAGGTAAATCACAATGGGTTCTATTCTCCCTTCCAATGAAATCGACCAACCAGAAGAGACAAGCACACAATTCATTGTTACCAATGGTATTGGCTCTTACTCTAATCTAACAACCAGGCACAGCATTGAGCAAAAGACTCAAGGACTACTTGTCCTATATCAAAACCCTCAAGAAGGCAGAATAACCGTTTGGGACAATTGCCAAGAAAGCATGAATGGTCATTCAATTGAACCTTACACACAACAAAATACTCAGTTAAATTTTTCACACAGTGAATACCAACCTGAAAAATCAGACACCAACAGTAATTTGCCGACGTGGCTAATAAACATCGATGGCAATGTCTTGAAAAAAACCATTACGATGGAACCAGAAAAACAAACAACGTTGATTAAATACACCTTGATATCTTCAAGTCAACCCTCTGTATTACTACAGCTGAAAAACTTCATTAGCTTTTACCATCAATCTGAGCCGGGCAAACATGACAGCTCTTATCGTGTCGATAGCACGCATCATACAGTCAACAAAAATAACATAAGCCTGCGCCTTGCCTGCCAAACTCCAGGTCCACTATCGACCCAGCAGACACATTGGACCGATGAAAAAATAGTCAACTCCAAACCACCTCATAACGAAGGTGAGGCATCATATAATTCACATGCATCGATTTGCATTCAAAGCTGCAAAATCAATCTATACGTTGGTGAAAGTTGCTATATGGTTGGAACAACAGAAGAATCTTGGCCATTCAGCACTAATGTCTTGCAAAAATCCGAGGCTAACCAGCATTGCGTATACAGTTTAGATCATTTCGCCAATGACCTCAGCTACAGTGCCTTACAATTTATTGTCCTGAGAGGCGCAGAAACACTTTTTTCAGGATTTCCAAATTTCAATAACAGCGGTAGGGACACTTTAATTTCACTCCCTGGGATTACACTTGCTACTGGACATTTTGATATAGCAAAAAAAATCCTATTAAACTCAGCAACTTATTTAAATGCAGGGATGTTGCCGAATAAATTACCTGGTATCAATGGTGACCGACTGCAATACGATACTATGGACACCACCCTTCTTTTCTTCTGGTCCATCCAACAGTACCTAGAAGAAACTCAAGATTGGGCATTTATTGAAAAAGAACTTTTTATTGATTTGAAAGAAATAATTCGGCACCACATCAGAGGCACTCGACATGGAATTGGAATTGATCAAGATGGCTTATTAAAGAGCGGAGATATTCGCAAAAATCTAACTTGGTCTATGCAAAGAACGATATCAAAAGAGGCAAATCAGCGGCCCGGCAAAGCAATAGAAATAAATGCGCTCTGGTATAATGCATTATGCTTTACAAAAGAGTGCTGTGAAAAATTTAATGAATCCAGCGCCAGCTTTGACTACCTAATCCCTATCGTACAAAAAAACATGAATAGCACGTTTTGGAACGATTCAGCTCAATGCTGCTACGACCATACCGAAACACCTAAAGAAACTAACGATATACGTCCAAGTCAAATAATTGCAATCAGTCTGCCTTACAGCGCATTCACCATAGATAAACAAGAAAAAATATTCGATGCAGTGTATAAAAAACTATATACCCCGCTTGGATTAAGAAGCCTTAATATTGATAGTCCAAACTACCTGAGCCAGCCGAAGAATGACTATGACAGCTGGCATCGAGGGGTTATTTGGCCTTTCCTAATGGGGCCGTTTATAGATGCATTAATGAAGGTCAAGAAGAATAAGGCGCTCGCTGAAAAACTTTTGTCTGGTTTAAAGAATCATTTTTACAACGAGGCAGGAATACGCGGAATATCTGAAGCATTTGAAGGCGACACTCCTTTTCGACCAATTGGCAACTTCAACCAAGCAGCATCAATTGCTGAATGTTTGAGAGTTATTAAAAAATATAAACTCAATGTGAAGCTGCCTGCCGAGCAAATTACACCATCCCTAAAACTTACGGAATAATAAACCTAACGACACAGTACAATATATTGCTTAAACGTTGTTAGGCACATAATATATATTTCCTTCGAATTTCAATGGCGACTGTTATGGATAATCAACCCTACTGTTTAGTGCTTGGCGGCGGTGGCGCCAAGGGTGTTTACCATATTGGCGTGTGGCAAGCGTTAAGAGAATTAGATATTCCTGTTAATGCATTCATTGGTAACTCCATCGGCGCGATAGTATCCGCTTTTTTAGCCCAAGGCGCAGAGCAGGAACTTTTAGACATAGCCCACTCTATCAACCTTAACTCGCTGATCAAACTCAGTAAAAACGACTCTTTTTCTGATGAGCAAACCTTCCAAACACATTCAATTCGGCACTGGCAGTCGGCCTATAAAAAAATAGTTGAAAAAAGAGGCCTAGATACAAGCCCGATGCGATCGATGCTTGAGAGCGTCATTGATGAGGAAAAAATCCGAGCTACAAACTACGACTTCGGAATAACAACCGTCAACGTAACTGACTTCAAACCAAGAGAAATATTCGTTGAAGAAATGGAACAAGGCCAGCTATTAAATTACATTATGGCAAGTGCCGCGTTCCCAGGGTTTGAACAACCTAAAATTGAAGGCAAAAAATATGTCGATGGCGGCCTATACGACAATATCCCATACAGCATGGCAAAACGCCGAGGGTATCGAAAAATAATTTTAGTAGATATTTCTGGTATGGGTTTTAATCGAAGACCCAAAACCGAGGGTATGCACACTGTATATATAAAAAACTCGATAGATATGGGTAATGCTTTTGATTTCACTCCTGAGTTTATCAATGATTTTTGGAAACTGGGCTATCTAGATACACATCGTGCATTTGCCAGCCTTACTGGTTACCGATATTTTTTAATACCAGATCAAAATATTGAGCAGACTTGGATGTCGAAAAACAAAGCGACTTATGAGCAAGAACGAAACAAACTCAAACCTATTTTCCCCGACGAAATGAAACATGACAAACGCCTACTATTGAAGACTCTCGAAGTTTGTGCAAATCTTTTAGATATCCAGCGTATAGAAAAGTATAGTTATAGCAGCTTAAAGCAAGCGATAAACCTCGAACTAGAAGACACTGAACTACAGGTTGAGAATATATTAATTGAAAGAAATCTAAACGAAGAAACCCCACCACACAAAATAATAGATGCTTTCGCTAGAGAAGTTATCCAAAGCAAATGGTTTTCAGAAAACCCTTATTACTACTACCTACTAACTCAACGCTTTCAACATAACAAAGCGATTGAAATAGCAATGACTTCGCTAATGAAACTAAAGCCTGAACTGGAAGTTTTAAATTTCTATATAAATAATATAAGGGAATGCAACTTTCCATAGCTCTATCCTATTCAATCTATTGGCGCCTTCAAAGAAAATTGGCCACTGCACTAATCACTACTTAGACCGAAATAGCCTTATATAATTTAAGGTCAATAGGCATTGTGTACCCTCTAACTAAATGACAGTGCTCTATTTTTTAGCTAATTCAAAGGTTATTTATAGAGCAACCGAGCAAACTAACTGGAAACCTTGAAACAAATCGTTCAGAATTCATTCAAAAATAACAGACACTAATAATATTCCATTATGGAACAACTGATTTTCCATCACTGACCAGCTTACAGCGCCTGATATAACTGGGCTAGAAAGCAGTGTTGCAATAAATGATGGCAGTTTATTAAGCACTTATTGATCTAAAGCAACGAGCCGTTCACACTGGACAGGCTAACTACACGTTTGAGATTTTTGCACCAACTTAACAGCGAGGTTGAGAAATCAACATGCCACTGAATATAGCAGTGCCTATTGACACTACTCCGGGCGAAACCAGAATACCTGTGAGCCCAGCAACAACGGAAAAACTCATCGGATTAGGGTTTTCTGTCACTATTGAATCTGGTGCGGGAGCTCCTTCTCAGTTTTCAAATGAAGACTATGAGCAAGCAGGCGCTACGATCGAAACAGATATCGTCAAACTTTACGACCAGGCTGACGTTCTACTAAAAATAAATGCGCCAATGGCAGCACATCCAGCAACCGGTAAGTCAGAGTTGGAAAT
>QGCX01000171.1_pt1 | contig 14186 bp, 10 predicted proteins | sample 4708031 | NCBI WGS metagenome assembly QGCX01 (sample SAMN08941163, study PRJNA450518) | Sediment metagenome, whole genome shotgun sequencing project. | reverse complement strand
GCCTTTATCTGCGGCATGACTCACCGTTTCTACCACTTGCTCAGCGAGCAGATTGGCTTCGCTGGTTTGCTGCTGAATGCCCGTCGAAGACTGGCGAATTTGTTCAATCGAACTGGTGAGTATTTTACTTTGCTGCTCATATTGGGCCACCACACTTAAGTTGCTGGTATTTTGATTATCCAACTCGTCACGCTGTTGATTGAGGCTAAGGCTAGAACTAGAAATATTGCGAAACAAGCTTTGCAGATTATCGATAAACTGGTTGATAGATTGAGAAATCTTCCCTACCTCATCGCGGCGGTTTAATACAATGCGTTGAGTTAAGTCAGCATTCTTGCCAGAGAGGCTTTCGATTAGCTGCTGTAGTTTTAGCAAAGGGTCAAACTGGTTTTTTAAGCAAAACAAACTGGCTATCAACATCACCAAGGCGCACAGTGCCAAATACTTAGTTATGTCTTGGTTTATCTCAGAGATAATCCCGTCTACGTAACTGCGGTCGATGTAGGAATGTAAATACCAACTGGAATTGGCTACGGTAATGGTGTTAGTTTGCTGAGCTTCTAGCTGCGCTTTTACCGTTGAATGAATGGCATTACCCTGATGGTCAAACACTTCAAAGTACACGCCGGGAATACTATAACGCTCGATCAATTCACCGAGCATGCTTAAATCTATAGTGAAAAAGTCCACCACGCCGCTTTTATATTTAGAGATAATCACTTGAGCGCCACCTTCGGGTGATAAGGTTTGTGTCACCTTGATGCCTTCTGGGTGATCTTTTGCCAAATCAATATAGTACTGAGCCTCGTCGGATTTCATGCTGCCCTTGTCGCTGAGGGCCTTTTTGTTAATCAGCTTAACTACTTGCTCATAACCGAGTTTTTGTTTGGTGTCGCGAATGCCGATGATGCCAAAATCCAAGCTCTCTATCACTGAAATGTCGCGCGCTAAAGATTGCTGGATTTCGCTGCTAATTAAGCTGACATTTTTTAACATGCGATTCTCATAAGAACGGTTAATGTAATCACCAATCACGGTCTTTACACTAAAATACGCAGTCACAACGGTGATCAGCAATGACAACACAAATAGGCTGATAATTTTGGTTTTCAAGGAAAGTGATTTCATGGGATAACCTGACAAAAAAGCTCTTAAAGCGCCAACAACATAGCCACTACTAACGAAGCGACTATGGTCCACCTTAAGAGCAATAAGGAAAATCCCCCAGCGCTAGTTTGGGGGAAGCCAATGAAGAGTCATTGGCTGATTACACTGGCCGTAGGCAGTACGGCCAAACTCAGGAGTGTTGGCTTACCACCAAGCTTCCACTTGTACACCATAGTTAATGGTGTCGCTGCTGTTACCATTGAAGGTATTGTCTTGCTCGTTGTCTTTGATGTAAGTAACAAAGAAACGGATCTCAGGACGAGCATAGAACGACTCACCCGTGGCCAAGGCATGCGCCAAAGTCACTTTAGTTCCACCAGATTTCTCCACTGAGCCCCCATCCCAAGTCTTCTCTTGGTTAAAGTAGCCAAGTTCCAACATGGTCTTGTTAAAGTCAGACCAAATGTAGGTAGGACGAGCCACAAAAGAGAACATCTCTTCACTGTCTAACCAATCGCCATGATCTTCAGCGCGGCCGTAAGTGAGCACATGATGGAACACAAAGTTATCACCAAACTTCATTTCGCCGGTATTAATTAAACGATAACCTTTGGCATCGCTAACATCGCCACTCCAAATGTCGTACCAGCCGCCACCTTGAGAAATGGCGTTTTGCGCTAAGCCTTTATCCATATATTGTAGGGCGGTTTTGTTCCAACCAATGGCGAAGCTTTGACTTAATTCTGCGGTTAGCATCAAGCCGTTTTTGAAGTCGTCAGTCAGAGCTTCTTGGTCATCGGTAGGATTAACCATGGCGTAATCAAGGCCAAATTCTGTCCAGGCACCTTCCCATGGGCTAAATCCAGCGTAACGTAAATCTAGGTAGTAGGTGTTTAAATCACCAAAGCTGGTTTCGTTACCGTCATCATCCCAAGTCGATAAGGCACTATCAGCACGGATCACTGCCGCAGAAATAGCCCCAGTTTTTAACTTCATGTTTTCGATACCAACACCGTAACCGGAGATGTTCCAGTACTTGGTGTCGATGATGTGTAAATCATGACGTTGGTAGAAGCGTTTACCCGCCCACACCACCGCATCAGGCAGCGCAGTTATATAGCCTTTAGCTTGAATATTCACCTGTTTAATGCCGAAATTGGCACTGTCGTTAGAGGTAGACTCAGACTCAAGATTACCTGAAGAAGACATTTCAAACATGCTCTCAAAGTACATTGAACGTCCATCTTTATTAAATAACTCTTGGCCTAAGCCAATCTCTGAATAAGTGTCAAACTCGTTACCCAAACGACCTAGTTTAGTTTTATTAAACTCATCACCGCCTTGAGTACCACCACCGTCCGCACTAGCTCCTAAACCAGAGCGAACATAGCCTGAGAAATCAACCGCAAAGGCTTGAGCCGATAGCAAAGAACCTAAAATGGCAACAGAGAGTATTGTCTTTTTCATGTTATATCCCTTTTGTTTTTTCCTAGTTATTGTTGTGGGCAAGCGTCACCGCTCAGTTGTTTTAGGCAACACTTACCCGTGAAGCGAAATCGCCTCATTACTTAATGTGTTTCGGGGAGGCCAAGCTAAGTGTTTAGCTTGGCCGGATTACTTAGCTTGTCGCATCACGCTAACCTGATAGGCTTGCAGCCGAATAAGGGGCGCCACCGTTTCGCTGCTATCGAGTTTCAACCAAGTTCCAACAGGACAATTCATTTGCTGAGGCTCTTGAGTGAAATTCATCGCAAACAGATAACGGTAAGTTTCATCTTCTCGCACAGTTACAGATAGGCCAGCAGGCAAGTCATCTACCCAACGATTAACGCCATGCTGAATAGCGAGCTGTTGATAGAACTGCTGGTTAAAGTCGTGTTCGGTGCGAGCTGCAATATAGTAAGCGCTACCTTTACCTACGCGGTTTTTGGTGAGCATCGGTGAGCCGCTGAACATATCAGAGCTGTAATGAGCCAAGGCTTCGGCACCTTCTAAATGAATGTGCTCCATTAAGTGCTTAGCCTGAAACTCGCCGCTTATAGCCAAGGATGAACTGGAATCCATCACAAACGACACCCGTTCGTGCTCATACAGCGAATCAATTTCTTCCGCCCAAATTCCTAGAGTGCGGCGTAATGGACTCCCTTCACCACCGGGGAAACCGCCCAAGAAGCAAAGATCTGATTCATCGACAATGCCGCTCCAATAGCTCACCACTAGCGTACCGCCCTGTTCAACAAAGGCGGCTAAACGTTCGGCAACGCCGGGTTTGAGTAAATACAACATCGGAGCCACCAACACCTTGTAGGGGCTAAAGTCACACAGCTGTTCAATGATGTCGCAGTTAATGCCCTGCTGCCAAAAGCCACGATAGTGGTCGCAAACCGTTTGCTCGTAATGCAGCCCTTGATTACGTGGACCGGATGCATCATCCATGGCCCAACGGCTTTCCCAATCAAAAATAATCGCCACTTCAGACTGGGTATGAGTACCTGCTAAGTCATTAATTTGCTGTAAGTACTCACCCACGGCGCTCACTTCGCGACCAATTCGGGTATCAACATGACCAACGTGATCGACCACCGCTCCATGAAACTTCTCTACCGAGCCGCGGCTTTTGCGCCACTGGAAATACTGCACCGAGTCCGAACCATGCGCCACCGCTTGCAGAGACGACAATATATGCATGCCATCTTTCTTCAGCTTGGTAATCGGCTGCCAGTTAGTTTGGCTAGGCGTAGACTCCATTAATAAGAACGGTTGTTGCTTTAAGCTTCGCATTAAATCGTGGTACATCCCGATATAACAAGCGGTGGCCACATCATCCTGTTCGCCGTGCCATAGTGGATAACTGTCCCACGAAATTACATCAATAGTTTTGGCCAATTCCCAGTAGTTGTAATCGTAAAAATACTCCATGAAATTGGCGGTAGTGGGTAGCGCCGGATTGAGTTCTTTTAAGGGTGCGATTTCGTGACGGCAGAAGTCACTCACCCGCTGAGTACAAAAGCGCTTCCAATCTAACTTAAGCCCGTGCACTGAGTTTTCACCAATCGGCGAAGGCGACTCAATTTGTGCCCAATCACTGTAGTTATGACTCCAGAAGGTGGTCCACCACTGTTTATTTAAGGCCTCTAAAGAGCCATATTTCTCTTTTAGCCAGCCGCGAAAAGCGTCTTGGCAGTAGTCACAGTGACAATCGCCACCATATTCATTAGACACATGCCAACCAATCACCGCCGGATGCTGGCTATAACGTTCGGCCAGCTTACGGTTGATAATCGCTACCTTGTCACGGTAGTTAGGCGAGCTATAACAATGGTTATGGCGTTCGCCATGTAAGTGTTTTACTCGCTCACTGTTAACCCGCAATACATCGGGATAGTGCTGCGATAACCAAGCAGGGCGAGCCCCACTTGGGGTAGCCAAAAAAACATCGATGTTGTTGCTGGCTAATCGATCTAACACACTGTCCAACCAGTCAAACTGAAACTCGCCTTCCTTAGGCTCTAACATCGCCCAGCTAAAGATCCCCACCGACATCACATTACAGCGGGTTTGCTTCATTAGCTCGATATCTTTTTCCAAAATATCGGGTCTATCTAACCATTGCTCGGGGTTATAGTCGGCCCCATGCAATAGTCCATTTACCTTAGGCAAAATGCCTTGTTTACTGCTCATTACTGTCCCTTAAATACTTCTAGTGAAGGTAAGGCATTGCCTTCAAAGTCAAATAGTGCTTGGTTTTCCCAAGAGTTACCGGTTTCCCACTTATCACCGCTGTATTCCATACCCGCTTCAGTAGACCAAGTGGCACCATCAATGGGTAACCATGCTGGCTCCCAGTAGTAAATGCCTAAACCTTGTTGATTAGGTAGCTCGTTAAGCAGGCTCATAATGTCGGCGAGGTATTGGGCTTGGCCGTTGACCGAAATCTCGTAACCCTCGATGGGCGTGGTTTCAGAGTAGGCATTACCTAAAGCATCACCATTTTCATTGGTGAAGGGGAAAGAGGTTTCCACCAATACGATCGGTTTGTTGTAACGCGCAATCACGTCTTCCATGTTGGCTTTCACTTTGTCCATAGGACCATGCCACCATGGGTAGTAAGACATACCAATCACATCGTAATCGACATTCTGTTTAGTGATTTCATCAAACCACCAACGGAATAAGCCGTTGTCACCGGCTTCGGCCAAGTGCAGCATAATCTGAATGTCTTTACCGCTGTCGTTGTCGTGTACCGCTTGAATACCCGCTTTTAGTAATAGACCCAGGCGGTCGAACTCTTTACCGTCTTGGCCCCAGCTTTTACCGTCTGGCCATAACATGCCGCCGTTTAGCTCGTTGCCCACTTGCACCATGTCTGGTACTACCCCAGCATCTTTATGCGCTTGCATCACTTCAGCGGTGTAGTCGTAAACTTTTTGAGTGAGGTTCTCAAAGGTGAGTTGGTTCCACTCTTTCGGTTTTTGCTGCTTCTTAGGATCGGCCCAGAAGTCGCTGTAATGAATATCTAATAGGAAGCTCATGCCATTTTCTTGAGCGCGTTTGCCCAGCTCAATCGACTTAGCTAAATCGCTGTTACCACCGCCAAATGCCTCGCCGTTGGCCGCGGCTGGGTCAACCCATAGACGAGCGCGAATCGAGTTAACACCATGATCTTTTAGGATCTTAACTAAATCTTGCTCGCTACCATCTTGATAATACTTACCGCCTAGCTCTTCAATCACTGGCAACATCGAAATATCCATGCCGCGAATAAAGTCAGAACGCAAGCTTGGAGCGTTGATACTGTTATCAACGCTATCATTGCCTTGACTCAATGAAGTGGCAGACTGGCAGCCAGCAAGAGTCACTGCCGCAGCAATCAGTGCGAGCTTAAATGTAGTTTTCATATTGTTCCTTCCTATGATTAGCCTTTAGTACTGCCCGCAGTTAAGCCGGAGACAAAGTATTTTTGTAGTGATAAATAAAGCAAGGCGACAGGGATGGAAATCAGCACCGCCCCTGCTGCATAAGTGGTGTAACTAGCTCCCATTTTTTCCACCACCAAGTTGTACAAACCGATTGGCAGCGTGTAGTTATCGGGACTACGTAGAATTGTGGTGGCCAGAATGAAATCCCCCAGTGGTCCGGTGAATGAGAACAGTGCTACCACCGCGATGATCGGTTTGGATATGGGTAAAATAATCTCTAAAAAGATCCGTATATTGCTGGCACCATCCATTTTTGCTGATTCATCTAAATCTTTTGGAATGGCGTCCAAGTAGCCTTTCATCAGATAGGTATTCATCGGGATCATGCCGCCCACATATACCAAGACTAAGGCCAAGTGGCTGTTAATTAAGCCCAGCATCTGCGCCAATACGAAAATCGCAATTAAGGCTGAAAACTGTGGGATCATCTGCAACAACAGAAACAGCATCAAACCGTTATTTCTGCCTTTAAAGCGAAACCGCGAAAAGGCGTAAGAAGTACAAGACACACTAATTAGCGTTAACACCATGGTGAGAAAACTAATTTTTAAGCTATTCCAAAACCAAGTAAGGTAAGCCACGCGGTCATTAGCAAACAACGTCGCATAATGGCTTAGAGTGGGATTATCAGGGAAAATGGATTCCCCCATGATACTGTTTCCTGGGTAAAAAGACGCCCCCACAGTCCACACCAAGGGATAGATAATAATCACCGATACCAGCGCAATTAGCGCATAGCTCAGGCCAAGTCGAATACGATTACTGCGTTTAATACTCATATTCTTAGCGCGCCTCTTCTTTAAATGACTTAGTCATGCGGAACTGCCATAAGGCGATCCCCACTACCACAATAGATAACAACAAGGTGATCGCGGAGGCGATACCATACTGCGAGGAAGACATGGTTAACTTGTAGATCCACGACACTAAAATATCAGTGCCGCCAGCATTGCTGCCTATCACCGCAGGGCCACCATTGTTAAACAAGTAAATAATATTGAAGTTATTGAAATTAAAGGTGTATTGAGTAATTAAAATCGGCGCAATTGAATACAACACTAAGGGCAAGGTGATGGTTTTCAGCTGCTGAAACTTACTCGCTCCATCCATCGTTGCTGCTTCATACAGATCGTTAGGAATGGCTTGCAACACCCCAGTAGTCATGGCGAATACAAAGGGGAAACCCAACCAAGTTTGGATCATGATTAAGGCTACTTTAGTCCAGAAGGGGTCGGTTAACCATGCTTTCGGATCGATGCCTAAGAAATCCAAAATCACATTGTTTATTACCCCAAAACTGTCATTAAACATGCCGGTAAAGATCAGAATGGTAACGAAGCCAGGTACTGCCCAAGGTAAAATAAAAATGGTACGAATGAGGGATTTACCTTTTAGATCTTTTTGGTTAACTAGAATCGCTAGCAATACACCCACAGTACATTGCAAGGTTGAAGCCAGCAGGGTCCAAACCACCGTCCACTGCAATACGTCAAAGAAGGTATTACGCCACAGGTTCACTTGGAAAATATTGAAAAAGTTTTTCAAGCCAACCCAATCAACTAACTTAGCCGGTGGAGAGTTGTACAAATTGTAATTGGTAAAGCCGATGGCAAAACCAAAGATGATGGGGAAGACCACCACAAATACCAACAAAATAAATCCAGGGCTAATCATTAAATAAGGAAAGCCCGCATTAATTACGTTGCGGTATTGCACTCTTAGGGAATTAAGCTCACGACCTTCGTCCAGTAACTTACCGTTTTTATAAGCGTCGTTAATGCTGAGCAAATAAATGCCCAAACCAAATATCATCACCAAAGCCGATATAATGCCCTTGGCTAATAAAAACACTGAATTATCTTCGGGAAGTGTCTCTCCCAAGGTAGTAAGTCCCCACATGCCGTGAGCAATAAAATCACGACTCACTCCGTAGAAACTGACAAGTAAAACGAAAAAAATCACGCCTTTAACTAACTGCCGATTATAAAACTGGCCAAAGCCGGGAATAAATGCGAGCAAGCTGGCATTGATTCGGTGAGACCGAAATAGCTCGCTATTATGTGTTAGGCGTTTACTCATGTCAGACATCTCTTACAACTCCATTTAGGAAAACATTCGGTTGAATGCCAGCCGCGAAAGGCTAGGCTGGCATACTATGGGCAACCGAACTTACCGCTACACGCCTATAGGCCCATCATTGCGTGGTTTGCTTCAATTTGCATATTGATGCTTTCTACTGCTGCATCTAAAGCACCCTTAGGGTCTTGCTTGTCGGTAGCAATCAGCTGTAAGGCACTGTTAGCTGGTCCCCATACCTCATTCATTTCAGGAATAGATGGCATAGAAGTCGCGTGCAACGATTGCATCGCAACCGCACGAGCACCCGGGTCACTTTTAATCACAGGATCGTCAATCAAAGCGGCTACCGCTGGTACTTCACCGGTAAGTTCAAAACGACGTTTGGCGTTATCAAAGTTGTTGATGAATTCAATAAACTGCTGCGCTAGCTGTTTGTTTTTAGAGAAGGTGGAAATGCTGTAACTTTTCACGCCCATAAACGAGCCCATGGGTTCACCCGAAGGCAACTTAGGCAGCGGCGCAACACCAAAATTAACACCAGCCTCTTTATAAGGCTGTAAAGCCCATGGTCCGGTTTGCACAATCGCGGCTTTGTTAGCGGTAAATAGAGAGTCGATGGCATTTAAACCATTGTTACCAATAATACCGGTGGGGAAAGCGCCTGAGGTGTAAAACTTTTGAATGAACTTAGCACCTTCAACTGCGCCATCGGTATTTAATAAGACCTTTTTAGGGTTGTATGAACCATCATCATTCTTGGCAAATACGTCACCCCCCATGCCCTTTAAAATGCCGTAGCTATAATAAATTTCATCCCATTTTGCCAATAGGCCATATTTATCTTGCTCACGGAATTTTTGCGACAAGTCATAAATTTCTTCGAGCGTCTCAGGTAACTCATCGATTAGGTCTTTGTTGTAAACCATAAACACCGTTTCAACCGACTTAGGCAAGCCGTATAAAGTGCCGTTGTAAGTCAGCGCATCAATCGACGATTGACTAAAACTCTCTACCACTGCTGCATCAGCTTGTATTGGAGCCAACAGACCTTGAATTACCGCACCACCGATTTGGTCGTGAGGAATAAGAATTACATCGGGGCCTGTTCCAGCGGGGCCATCCATACGTAAGGACTCTACCTGCCCACCATAAGGCATTTCTAAAACTTCTACCTTTACATCGTGCTGTTTTTCAAAAGCAGCGACCGCTTCTTCATTGCCAAAAGACTTCTGAATATCTTCCCAAACCAGCAAAGATTGTTGCGCCAATGCCATTGGTGAACACACTAATGCCATCACTGCAGAAATCGCACTGATATTTTTACTAAATTTATTGATTCCCATAAAATTTCACGCCTTGTGTTTTGGTAAAAATAAAATTTGTGGTGCAAATATGCGCTGATATGTTATTTTTTCCATACAACTCAATCATTGATGTGATCCAAATCACTGAAAACGATAAACATTGTGACGCAATAAGCATGCGGGAAATAAAATTTACTAAATAAAAATGAGATGTGTCACATAAATTTTACTATTTTATGATCATAAGGAAATTTCGATGTCTTCTATTCAGCTAACCAATATCGTCAAACGTTTTGACGATACGCAAACTATTCATGATGTTAATTTGTCTATTGATGAAGGGGAATTTGTGGTGTTTGTCGGCCCATCTGGTTGTGGTAAATCAACCCTATTAAGAATGATTGCCGGGCTTGAGGAAATCAGTGGTGGTGATATCTCTATCGCCGGTAAAGTCGTGAATGATACCCCACCTTCAGAACGCGGCGTCGCCATGGTTTTTCAATCCTATGCCTTATATCCGCACATGACCGTTGCAGAAAACATGAGCTACTCACTTAAGGTAAACAAGGTTCCCGTAGAAGAGCGAGAAAAGAAGATTGAATTAGTGGGTAAAGCCTTGCAATTAGAGCACTTACTAGATCGTAAACCAGCACAATTATCCGGTGGACAACGTCAGCGAGTCGCCATTGGCCGAGCGATTGTGCGCGATCCTAAGGTATTTCTATTTGATGAGCCACTGTCCAACCTTGATGCAGAACTACGTGTAGATATGCGTTTGCATATTGCCAAACTACACCAAGAACTTAAATCCACCATGGTTTACGTGACTCATGACCAAGTAGAAGCGATGACTTTGGCCGATAAAATTGTAGTACTTAGAGATGGACGAATTGAGCAAGTAGGCTCACCAATGGAACTTTATCACCAGCCTAAAAACAAGTTTGTGGCAGGCTTTATTGGCTCACCCAAAATGAACTTCTTGCCCTGTAGCGTTAGCGCATGGGATGAGCTAAGCCTATGCGTCAAGCTGGAATCAGGCTATGAAATGACGCTGCCAATTCAGATCAACCAACAAACAGTTGGTGAGCAACTAACACTGGGGATTCGTCCCGAACACCTGTCTACCGAAGCGAACAGTTTGGTACTTGATTTCCAATGTGAAGTGGTAGAACGACTAGGCGGTATGACCTATGTTTTTGGTCAATGTAATGGCATTGATAACTTCAAATACCTCAATCACGGCGATTGCGAAGTACGGCCGGGGCAGTCAATTTCGCTGTACAGCAATGCTGAACAATTACAAATATTTGATCCTAAAGGAGATACGCTTTCATTTACTTCAGTAAACTTAAGCCATTAAAATAACAAGGCTAAAGAGCGGCACACTCTCTTTAGCCATCGTCACTCCTTTTCTAACGATGACTTAACAGTAGGTATACCTTGGCCACACTCAAAGATATTGCAAGACATGCGAACATTTCGACTTCAACAATTTCGAGGTTTCTAAATGAAGATCCGACCTTAAGCATCAGTGAGCACAAAAAAAAGGCCATTCTGGAAGCCGTTGAGGCTCTGGCGTATACATCGCCCAAGCGAAGTAAAAAACAATTTACTCAAGCAAAGGTGGCCGAGCCGAGGCCGAATGAAGCGCCACCAGAGCGCCAAGAGCTAATGATTGTGAACTTTTTAACTCCCACTGAAGAGATTGACGACCCATATTTCACCTCTATCCGTGCCGGTATTCAAAATCGTAGCTTACAAAAGAACATCAGTTTACAAACACTTCATCTCGACCAAATCGACAGTAATTTGGAGCTAATTCGCAAATCTCCCGCAGTGGTCGCCGTGGGTCATTTCAGTGCTAAAGCTACCCAAACTCTGTATAAAACTAACCCCAATCTAATTTTTGTCGACACCAACCCCCTAGGGGCAAAAACCGATGCAGTATTAATTGACCGCTTCGCCCTCGCTTACGACTTAATGCAACATGTAGTGGCTAGCGGTTGCCAGCGACCGGCGTTTATCGGCAATAACGAAGAACGCTTGCACGCTTTTCAGCAAGTCACCAAAGCCCATGGTTTATACCATGATGAGTTATGTAAAGTGAGCAAAGAATACTGCATAGAATCTGGCTACCAAGCGACGAAAGAAATGCTTCAACTAACCCCCCACCCCGATGTGGTGTACGCCGCTACCGATATGGTGGCGATAGGTGTATATAGAGCCATTTATGAACACGGACTATCCATTCCGGATGACATTCAAGTAATTGGTACCAACGATATCGCCTCGGCCCGCCACATGAGCCCTAGCCTTACTACCATGCGTCTATTTCCCTTTGAAATGGGGGAAGCAGCCATTGATATGTTTATTGAGAAAATAAAGGGTAGAAAACACACCAAAACCACTTACTTTGGCCACGAATTTATTTGGCGAGATAGCTTCAAGCAAAACTAATCTAGCGCCAGCGCCACTCAAACTCTGCTGCAATATGTCGATACTGACCTGACAATGGCTGCGATCGACGCAACGTTTTAACAGTAAATTTACCTAGCCAAAACTTTAAACCATCACAGACTACAAAATTAAAACATATCAATTCAGTTTTTTTTGATATCCCCCCTTCGAGGCCATTATCCATTGTTATATTTTTTTGCTGGCAACACAGAAGTGCCATTAAATACAAAAGGGATAATAAACAATGCAAAAATTAGCTAAAAGCTTACTGCTATTAGTAAGCATTACTTTCAGTTACCACACACAAGCTCTAGTTAAAGGTGCTGATATCAGTTGGGTAACCGAAATGGAAGACAGTGGTTATGAATTTTATAACGACTGGGGTTACCGCCAAGACGTATTATCAATTTTACGTGACCACGGCATGAGCGCGGTGCGCTTAAGAGTGTGGGTAAACCCCAGCGATGGTTATTATAGCTCCATCAATGATGTCATCATCAAAGCGCAATGGGCCAAAGCCGCCAACATGGATGTGATGATTGATTTTCACTATAGCGATACATGGGCAGACCCAGCAAACCAAAGTAAACCCGTCGCATGGGCTTCACTTAACTTTGAACAATTGATGGGTGAAGTATGGTCTTATACTAAAACCTCACTCGAGGCGCTACGTAATGCAGGCATCACGCCTAAATGGATTCAAGTGGGTAATGAAACCAATAACGGCATGTTGTGGTACGAAGGTAAAGCATCCAATAACATGCGTAATTATGCATGGTTACTTAATAGCGGGCGCAATGCCGCTAAAGAGGTCTTTCCCGATGCTAAAGTGATTGTTCACTTAGCCAATTGCCATGACAACGCCAATTTCCGCTGGATTTTCGACGGACTGCAAGCGAACAACGCTTGGTGGGATGTGATCGGCGCTTCATCCTATCCTACTAATGCGTCTGGACTGAGCTGGCAACAAGCCAACAGCCAGTGCTTAGCCAATTTAAATGATATGGTTGACCGCTATGGTAGCGAAGTAATGATCAGTGAAATTGGGGTGCCTTGGGACCATTCAGAAGCCAAAACCATAGTCTCTGACATGATCGCAAAAGTACGCCAAGTGAAACAAAATAAAGGCTTAGGTATTTTCTACTGGGAACCGCAAGCCTATAGTTGGCAGGGTTACACTCTAGGCGCATGGAACCCTTACACCAGAAAACCCACCACAACGCTGGATGCCTTTCTAGAATAAAGCCCCAAAATAAACGCTGCGCCATCTAGATACCGTGTTCCCAAAGGTTTAGCGGTAACCCGTTAATCAAAATAAATGATGGCGCAAAACTAACAAGCGTGGAACCCAAACAACAACTTTGGTATAACAGGCAACACCAACTAAGGTGGGTTTGGCTGTGGTCATCAAGATTCGATGAATGTAATAGCTTTGCCTGTACCTCAACTTACCGTCACAGCACGCTATGATTGAGCATGCAATAAGGGAACAATATGGCCAGAACAGTATTTTGCCAACGTTTGAAAAAAGAAGCCGAAGGGCTAGATTTCCAACTTATACCTGGAGAAGTGGGCAAACGAGTTTTTGACAACATCAGCAAAGAAGCTTGGGCTGAATGGCAGAAAAAACAAACCATGTTCATCAACGAAAAGAAACTAAACCTGATGAACCAAGAAGACCGTGAATTACTGCAAGCCGAAATGGTGAAATACCTATTTGAAGACGGCGAAGTCGACATCGAAGGTTACACTCCACCTTCCAAGTAAGCCCGCATACCGAGTTAACAGGGCCCACGTTCTGTTAACCCTCTTTGTTTGCCAGTTGCAGTATTACTCGCCTAACTCATTAACCTTATTCAGCGCCTAAAGATGGCTATACCTAACAAATACCACGGAATACCAAACAGTTAATAAAGTTCATACCAATTACCACTGCCAAATCTGACAACGCGCTAAAACAGAGTAATAGTGTGTCATACTAGCTCTTAAACTAGCACACACCTTTACTTAGCCGTCTAAAACGTCTTTGGACATAAACGTGTTTGAAGGCTTGTTTGTGTATAGATACTCTGGATTAGTTTAAGTATGGCTGAGCTGGATTTAACGCTCGCAGCAGACGTGCGCTTTTCAGCGTCGTACTGCCTGCGCTTGTTATGCATTAATGACACGGCCATTTACCAACTCTTGTTCGTCAGGGATCTCATATTTTGGATCCATAAAGTTAAACATGAAATCAGTAACCTCAAAGGAGTAAACGCTA
>QGCX01000170.1_pt1 | contig 14193 bp, 14 predicted proteins | sample 4708031 | NCBI WGS metagenome assembly QGCX01 (sample SAMN08941163, study PRJNA450518) | Sediment metagenome, whole genome shotgun sequencing project. | reverse complement strand
ACGAAGTTGCTTTTCTATACAAAAACACCGCTGCGGACAATAAAAAGGGTAATTTTTTAATTGTTGATGCAAAAAGCAGCTTAAGTGAAGCCTATCCGAAAATTGAAATTTTTTATGACGGAAATAATTCCCAAATAGTTGAATCTAGAACGGTTCGTGGTTATCGTTCATCTCACCAAAACATAGCTCATTTTGGTCTGGGAAATACCACAAAAGTAGACTCTATTTACATTTCATGGCCTAATGGCAAGCAACACGTTTCCTACGATGTTGCCATCAACAAAAAACTTGTGGTTAATCAATCTGATGCCAATAATTTAGCTGTTTCTGATTACAAAACATCAACCCTATTCGAGGGTATAGATCCAATTGAAATCGGGTTGGAGCATTCTCATAAGGAAAATATTTACGATGACTTTGAAAAAGAAATTTTACTTCCGTACAAACAATCTACACAAGGCCCTTTTATAGAAAAAGCGGATGTTAACAATGACGGCTATACCGACATTCTTCTAGGTGGTGCTTCCGATCAATCGACAACCTTATTCCTCCAATCCCCACAAGGAAAATTTACAAAAAAGAAGGTTCCAGCATTTTTAAAGGATAAAATTTACGAAGATACCGCGGCCTTGTTTATTGATATTGAAAATGATGGAGATCAAGATTTATTCATAGTTAGTGGTGGAAATGAGTTTTTGGAGTATTCATCACTTTACGCAGATAGATTGTATTTAAATGACGGGCAAGGTAATTTTACAAGAAACCAACAAGAAGCCTTAAATAGCTATCCAAAATCAGGAAAAACAATCGCTAGTTTAGATTTCAACCAAGATGGTTACTTAGATATAATTGTTGGCAATAGAATTAAACCTCAAAATTACCCTCGTTTTTCACCCTCCATAGTCTATCAAAATAATGCAGGAACACTAAAAGATGTTACCTCAGAAATCATTCCGGACCTTGAAAATTTCGGAATGGTCAATGATATCTTAATTACTGACTTTAATGGTGATGACAGAGAAGATTTGATAGCTGTTGGAGAATGGACCAATATTGGTTTTTTTAAAAACGAAGGAGGAACCATTTCGCTTTTAGAAGACTATACCTTTGATAACGAAAAAGGTTGGTGGTACACGGTAAAAGAAACCGATGTAAATAATGATGGCATGCCCGATTACTTGGTTGGGAATGTTGGGCAGAACTTAAAGTTCCATGCAAGTAAAGAGAAACCGTTCAAAATTTATGCCAATGATTTTGATGATAATGGCACACCGGATATCGTTTTAAGTAAAAAATACAAGGGGGAATTTGTACCTGTCAGAGGCAGAGAATGCTCCTCTCAACAGATGCCCTTTATTAAAGAAAAGTTCGAAACCTTTGACGAATTTGCCAATGCAAAACTAGTTGATGTTTATGGTGAAAAATTGGACACTGCCTACGAAAATGAAGTAACTAATTTTAATTCTATTTTACTTTTGAACAAAGGAAACGGTGATTTTGTATTAAAAGAATTACCGACGGAAGCACAATCTTTTCCCGTTTTAGCAACCGTATTTAAAGATTTAAATGGCGATGGTTTTGAAGACTGTATTCTCGCAGGTAACATTTACCAAACCGAAGTTGAAACTCCTCGGTTAGATTTTGTTTCAGGCGTTGTGTTGATCTCGAATCAAAAAGATGGCTATAAAACAATGAATAGAAGTGAATCCGGGCTTTATCTCACAGGTAATGCTAAAGATTTAGTTTGGTTAAAAAGTGCTACCAACAAAGAATTATTATTAACTGCCACCAATAATAGTAGTTTAATTATCAACTCTTTAAATAATTGATATGAAGGCGTTACAAATAATAATTTTTACAAAATTTAACAATATTTAACGTTTGCATATTATATATTATAAACATTATTTATAGATTTCTCTAAATTATCAAATACACATGAGAAAATACATTTTTACTTATTTAGCCTTTGCTTGCATGTCAAGTGCAATTGGGCAAACTTTTGGAACTGTCAATGCAAGTCAAGTTTCTGGCACTTCCAGTAATAGCGCAGCTATTTCGTACTTGTTGGGAGATGTCAGTTCAGCAGATAAAAAAAGAAAAGAAAAAGATTTGGACATACAGGGTTCTGCCTATACTTCTGATGATTTTATACCCGGTAAGCTTTATTATAAAGATGATTTTGAATCTGACATTTTTTTCCGGTACAATGCCTATATGGAAGAAATTGAAATAAAAAGCGATAACACACCAAGTTCCCCTGTAAGTGGATTAAGAAGAGATAAGAGTATCAATATAAGGAGTTTGGATGGTAAGCTTTTTAGCTTTAAAACCTTCATTGATAACTCCGGTTTAACACAAAACGGTTATTTAACATTACTATCTGATGGTGAATACAAATTTTACAAACGTGTTGATGTAAAGTTTACCGAGGGGCAGAAAGCGCAAAACTCTTTTGTTAAAGCCATTCCTCCAAGATTCTCTCAATTCACAGAATATTATTTGGAAGTTCCGGGACGTGATAGAATTGACGAATTGGTAATTAACAACAGGAAGTTATTAAAATTGTTACCTGCTGATAAGCAGAAAACCGTAAAGACCTATTTAAAAGAAAAGAAAATAAAGGTTAAAGACGAAGCAGATGTAATTGCTGTTCTAAAATGGCTTGAACAACATTAAGTTCTTAACTGAAAAATTTGAAAAGCACTCACAAAGAGTGCTTTTTTTATGTCTAAATTTGCGACATGAAAAACGAAAACATCATTTATGGCTTAAGGGCCGTTATAGAGGCCATAAATGCCAACCAGCCCATCAATAAGATATTTATACAAAAAGGGCTTAAAGGGGAGCTTCACAAAGAACTGGAATCTTCTGCACGTAAAAATGGTATCAGCCTATCTTACGTTCCCATAGAAAAGCTTAACCGCTTTACCCGAAACAACCACCAAGGTGTGGTAGCACAAATATCGCCGGTAGAATTCCACAACTTTGAAGAATTGGTGGAAAAAGTACTCTCCAAGGAAGAACATCCGTTGTTTCTGTTACTGGACGGAGTTTCCGATGTAAGAAATTTTGGCGCCATCATCCGTACTGCCGAATGTTCCGGCGTGCACGGAATCATCATCCCGAAAAATGGGGCCGCTCCCATTACGGAAGATACCGTAAAAACGTCTGCAGGTGCGGCTTTTAATGTACCCATTGCCAAGGTAGATCATTTGAAAGACGCTGTTTTCTACCTTCAATCCTCAGGAATAGTAATAACTGGTGCAACTGAAAAAGCGGAAAATGACATTTACGAAGTGGATTTTAATCAACCTACGGCCATAATTATGGGGTCCGAGGAAAAAGGGATCTCCCCTTCTACCCTCAGCAGTATTGACCACCAAGCTAAATTACCGCTTATGGGCAAAATCGGTTCCTTAAATGTTTCCGTGGCCTGTGGCGTTTTCCTTTATGAAGTGGTGAGACAAAGAAGCCGTTAGAAATCAATCCTCATCGGAGGATTCCTTATAATGATATTTGATTTCAATTTTTTGCTGGGTTTCCTCAGGGGTCATTTCGATAAAATTACCGTGCTCATCAAAATGTTTTAGAAAAGGGTCATCCTCCTCGTTGAAGTCTTCTCGTTCCCAGTCGTATTTTCGAACTTCAGGAACACGAACCCTTGTTACAAAAGCAAGTACAAGCCCTGTTACAAATCCTGCAAGGTGACCTTCCCATGAAATGCCGTCCTTTACCGGAAATATATACCAGATCATGCTGCCATAAATAAACACCACAACCAACGACAACGCGACCAAACGATAATTCTTGGCCAAAATTCCTTTAAAAAAGATAAAACTGGCGAGCAAATAAATTACTCCACTGGCACCAATATGGAAAGATGGCCTTGCGATTGCCCATGTGAGCAAGCCAGATGCTAGCGTCCCGAACAACAACACCCGAAGTGCTGCACTTTGATAAAAATAGAATAGAAAGGCGGTCAATACAGCCAATGGAATGGTATTATTGTACAAATGTTTGATAGAACCATGAATAAATGGGCTAAAAATCACTCCTTTTAATCCAGACAACGTTCTTGGATAAACCCCATAATCGTTCAGGTTGATGCCAAACTGTACCTCGACCCAAAACACAATCCAAATGGATAATACGGCCACCATTGGTGCCAGCACTACTGCATTTGAAAACTTAAAACCATCTGAATTCATAATCTCACAAAATCAAACATCCGGCCATAGCCTTAAATTTATACAAATTGTCAGGTTATCTTGGTAAACCTTTCCCTTTACAAGAACAAAAGACCATCAAATTTATTTTATTTTTGACCTATGAACGAACCTTTGGCAGAACGCATACGTCCAAAAACTTTGGAGGATTACATAAGTCAGCAACATTTGGTGGGTAAGCAGGGTGCTTTGACCACCCAAATCAAAAATGGCGTGATTCCTTCCTTGATTTTCTGGGGACCACCTGGAACCGGAAAAACTACTCTAGCCAATATAATAGCGACCGAAAGTCAGAGACCATTTTACACCTTAAGTGCCATTAGCAGTGGAGTCAAGGACGTTCGGGAAGTAATCGAAAAGGCAAAACAAAGTGGAGGCCTGTTCACTTCCAAAAACCCTATTCTTTTTATTGATGAGATTCACCGCTTTAGCAAATCGCAACAGGATTCGTTACTTGGCGCCGTGGAAAAAGGCTGGGTAACTTTGATTGGTGCCACTACCGAAAACCCAAGTTTTGAGGTGATACCTGCACTTCTATCAAGATGCCAAGTTTACACCTTGAACCCCTTTGGAAAAGAAGATCTTATTGCACTTTTGGAACGTGCCATAAAAACAGACACCAACCTTTCCAAGAAACAAATAGAATTAAAAGAGACGGAAGCCTTGTTGCGCCTATCCGGTGGCGATGGCAGAAAACTGCTCAATATTTTTGAGCTTATCATCAACTCGGAAACAGGTGACAAAATTACCATAACCAATGATTTAGTTCAAACCAAGGTTCAGAAAAACACGGTACGTTACGATAAAACCGGCGAGCAGCACTACGACATTGTTTCCGCTTTCATTAAGAGTATACGCGGAAGTGACCCCAATGCTGCTGTTTATTGGTTGGCCCGTATGATCGAGGGTGGGGAAGATGTGAAATTTATCGCACGACGAATGATTATTCTGGCCTCCGAAGATATTGGAAATGCCAATCCAACGGCATTGGTACTTGCCAATACTACATTCCAATCGGTTACTACCATTGGATATCCCGAGGCAAGAATAATTTTGAGCCAATGCGCCACCTATTTGGCAAGTTCCCCAAAGAGCAATGCTAGTTACATGGCCATTAACGAGGCACAACAAAAAGTACGTCAAACTGGAGACCTTTCGGTACCTATACCGCTCAGGAATGCACCCACCAAATTGATGAAGGATTTAGGGTATGGTAAAGGGTATGATTATGCCCATAACCACGAAAATAATTTTGTGGATTTTGAATTTCTTCCAAATGAAATCACTGGAACTAGCTTTTACAAACCGGGAAACAATCCCAGGGAAAATTCAATAAAAGACTTTTTGAAGAAAAGATGGAAAAACAAATATGATTTCTAAAACTTGATATTAAGTTCTTTCTGAACTTTTGTACCGTTCTCCGAATACTCCAACACCCATTTGCCGTCCTTTTTAAAAACCACCGCATTGTTCCCCTCGAAATCAGTCATAAAGACATCTTCCATGGACGTTTCTTCCAGTTTAAGCACAACTTTAGGGGTGCTGTCCACTAGTTGATAGCCATTCTCGGTAGGTTGGGCGTACAAAAGGCCTGTTAGCACCGGCGTAATCAGTGTTTTGGTTTCAGCAGCTTTAACAATGGTGGACGTTTTTGGCTCGACGCTTTTATACACCTGTTCTTCCGTGGTCGCTTTTTGCTCAAGCACATGCTCTTTTGGCTCGTTTTCCACTGATTTTACATCGTCTTTAAAGCTTACAGTTACCGTTTCTTCTTTTACAACCCCCTCTTCCATTGGCTCATACTCATAATTTATAGTAGAAAAAGAAACAAATGCACTTTGCAAAGCATCTCTGTATGACTCATCATATGCTTTGATCTTGCTGGTACCCTTAACGGATTTAAATATCTCAACATTATTACAGTCCTTTAGAGCAATGTAAATCTTTGTAGTAAACATTGAAGAATCATCGATAACATCGGCTACAAGACCTAAACATCTTTTGTTCGCCAGATCTTCAGGAAGGGCATCATCATAAACAGCCTCAAATCCATTTTCCTCAAAAAAATACTTGGTCAAAGTACTGGTCTGGTATTGGTTTATATATTTAAAATCCTCAAACTTCTTCGGGACAATAATATATTTATAGTTGTTCAACTGTGCATTAACAGCTCCGCCAAAACCCATCGCAAACAGTAATATGTACAATATTTTAGATTTCATATAGAAGGATAATCAATTACCGTTCCAAGATATGATATTAAATCCGAACTGTAAAGAAGCATAATGACTGTCCGCAATATTAGAATAACTTAAAAGGTTATCCGCTAGAACATAAAAATTGACCGGACCCAATTGAACGTTTGCACCCAATCCAATATTTGTAAAGGAATATTTATCGACTGTGTACGTACCTTTTATGGACAACACCCTCCCAAACCGCCTTTGGTAAAAACCGGTTAAAGCAGCTTGCACTCCTCTTGGCCTTTTCATCATAAACAATTGCCCTCCCAGACTGTTTCTGTAATAATCACGATTACTTCCTCCTCCACTGCCACCATTGACAGCGCACCCACAATTGTCTAAAACAGAGCCTCCGCCCTGGCCAAAATCATATCGAATGGAACCATATAGTTTTACAGGCCTCCATGAAATATAGCTTGACTCATTTTCGCCATGCGGTAGAGCTTCATCAATATCATCTATGAGCTCTTGCCATAAATCGTTGTTTACATCATCAATATCCTCTGGCAGGAACACGGAAATTCCATCTGTAGTAGTGCTTCCGTTAAAGGTATAGTTCCAAATATCTTTGGAATTATTAATAAAACCAAGATCTAAAACACTTCCTGTTATAGTAGTTTGCGGATTTAGTTCGTAGCTGAACCCAACATCAAGACCCAACCCAAGGTTTCCTCCCAATAAAACACGTTCCGTGAACAGGCTTGTCACATCTTTTTGGGTTGTGCCGCTATCTTCCTCTATAATATCATAAAACCCTTTAACTCCTGCTGTTTGTAGTTCCATATCGGCATTAATGGAGCTTTCATAGACATTGTTCTGACCGGGCGTGGTTACAAATGAGCCTGAATTATTAATGGACTGAAATTGAAAGATACTCGAATATATTTTGGCCCTTGCACCTATTGTAAGTGCTGTACTCACTTTTCTATTGATGCCAAAATGAAATACATTGATCATTTCCCCGCGAAGATTTAAGTCTCCAAGATCAAAGCTCCTCCCAATATTGTTACCCCCATTACCTTCAAAAGCCAAAATAGCCAAATCCTTTGGCCAATAGGAAATAATATCCATTTCCCCATACATTCCAAAGGAGTAATAGTCATCTGGCCTATTCCTACCCCTAAAACCAATGTTAAATCCTTCTATTTGACTTGTAGAACTAAAATCGTCCTTGTTTCCCATAACATCAAGGAGTCGTTCTTGGACTTTTGTGGTAAAATCAACACCATCATTAGCAAAAAGGTCGTTTACGGTAACTCCACTGGTAGCTCCCTGAAATGAGAGTCCAGATATTACTGGGATACCCGCATGCCATTTTTGTGATGTCTTCACCCCTGGGTTTACCATCAAGGATTGCGGGATTTCATAAAAATCGTACAATAACTCCTTATTCTGAGCAAAAATACTTGCATTACAAAATAGGATGGCCAGTATAAGTTTAAGCATTAACTTCATTGTAGTTCAAATAGGAATTCTGCTCCGGACCTCAAAATTATTTTAGGGTCCTCTGCTGAAGAAACACTGGTGCCATCACCTAAATTGTTGGCCAAGACTCTAAGGCTGGAGGTGTTCGCTAAAATATCTATTGATTTGCCACCAGGACCGTAGGACACCTCCCGAACCACGGTTTCTGAAGGGTCTGCTTCAATAGTAAAGATTTCCCTATCCAATGGTCGTCCAGCTTCATCCAAAAATTCAATGATTATTCGTAATTCTTTGCTGGTGGTATTATCAATCTCATAGGTAATTACGCCCTCCAAAAGACGCTCTGCTACATATTGTTCGTTAAAAGCATCAAAATTGATTTCTTGGGAGTAAAAAGAATTAAGTGCTCCTGCCGCGTTTATTGTAGCCTCATCAGATTCCATATAAAAAAGTCCGGAAGCCAACGTCGGTGTGACTCGCAAGTCATCAATCTGACCAAAATCTTGTTCTTCGGTACATGATGTAGTTAAAAATAGTACAACCGCTGTAAAGAAAACGGAATACAGTAATCGCTTCATAGCCAAAAACATTTTCAATAGTCAACAGATAGGGTATACTGCTTTGTTTATAACTCTATAAAATGTTTTTTATTTCAATAAGGTCGTTAATCATTGTGCATACGCCGTGCTCGGAATCGTTATGGAAATTATAATGCAACACTTGCATTCCCATAGCCTTCGCCCCCAATATATCGGCTTCGAGATTATCGCCAATCATTAAGGAGTTTTGTGGACGTACTTGCGCCATGTCCAAAGCCAGTTCAAAAATATAAGGGTCGGGTTTCTTTACCCCCGCCATTTCAGAATCGATAATTTTTTGGAAATAATGATGAATACTACTGCCTTTTAGTTTTCTTTCCTGTACTTCTTGAAAACCATTGGTGATGATGTGCAATTTGTATTTTGGAAAGAGGTATTCCAAAGTTTGAACGGTATTGGGCAACAAATGGGTAAAGGAAGACAAATGAGCTATATAATCGTGCGCCAAGCTGTCAATCACATCATCCGAAACATACACATGCAGGGCATCAAAAGTTTGTTTTAAACGTTGGTATCTTAGTGCTGACTTACTAATTTCATTTTCACGGTACAAAGCCCACATCTGGAAATTTATAGGAGAATAAACCGCTAAAAAATCGTCCAAATCAACCTGTAGTTTATGGTTTTCCAAAATTTTGGCAAACGTTAGGGCCGAGTTCTTTTCAAAGTCCCAAAGCGTGTGGTCAAGATCAAAAAAGATATCTGTTACTTTGCAATCAAACATAGTAGCGTTTTAATACAAATTGATAGAGCTCCATCCAGTTCAACTGTTGCTTACTGCCCAAGAGTTCATTGGAAAAAACCAAGATAAAGTCTCCTTTTACCTGTTTTACCAAACGATATACCCTATCCATTTTTTCAAAAACCTCATCTTTGGTTTTATAATTTACCAAGGCGTAATCGTGCATGGCAAAAGGGTGTATTTTTATAGGTTGCCTTACTTCGGTATTGATATCATAAAAATAAAATGGAGTGCATGTCCCTGCTCTAAAACCAATTTCGTGCGTGTATCCCATAGAGAAATCATCAGTAAACTCGGTCTCCACTAAGTTTCTATAGGTAGCAGGAACATTAACCTTGTTGTACCTGAGCCTTGCATAATTTATAGGCCTATTAATGAGATTTCCAAGCTGCTTTTTTTCTTCCCGCAGCACATTTTTGTCCAAAGAGGACACAAACGAAGTACTTAAAGAAACCACACTGTAATCAGCGACGGATTTAATTAAATTACGGAACCTGTTATTATTTGTTGATACGTTCTTATCGTGAGCGGAGTGCTTCGCAAACTGAAAAAAGAACATGGTTTTGATAGGAAATTTTTTATGAATGTCCACCAACTCAAAAAAATTATCGTACGGATCCTTTTTGAGCCGCAACATTACGGAAAACCGTTCCCAAACATTTCGAAATTTAAAATTTCCCAAATCCAGCAAAAATCCACCGATGGTTCTTGCAATCCCTCGCATGGCATAGGCATGAGAGGTGGTTACATTTATAATGGATGTGAAACGATAATTCTTCTCCTTAGTTTCCAAATCTGGGAAACGTACTTTTAAAGCTTCCAATAATTTGTAGGCCCAAAGATCTACCACAGGAAGTTCCAAAAAGTTATTTTGATAGGCGATGCTTTCCTTTACAGGAAACCTCCCCACACTATCCTTTACATGTGGCAAATACTCCTCGTACCGGCTCAATAGAAAAAAACTTGCGGAAAAGATATCAAAAGGAATGGTGCTTTTATCCCCTGATGAGAAAAAACAGGGAATACCATCCCAATCCGAAATTTTGACCTCTAAATCGTTGATGCCCTGCTCAAACAACAAGTCGTTGCTCCTAATAAAAAATTCGTTCTGCAGGGGTTGCCTGGAATAGGTCATTTTTGGCCCACTATGTTTAATAAAATCCTCAACCTTCGTGGTAAAACCTATCTCCACTCCCAAGATTTTCTCAAAAATCTGTTTGGCAGTGTAAGTTAGTCGGTTGGTTACCTTATGGGTAAATATCAATAACATAGGCTAGAGTATTCCTTTATCCGCAAAACTTAAATATTGATGACGGGCCAAAATCAAATGATCCAGAATTTTTATATCCAAAGCTTCTGAAGCCACTTTCAATTTTTCAGTTATTTGCTTATCGGCAGTACTTGGCTGTAATGTTCCTGAGGGATGGTTATGCGCAAGAATAATCCCTACGGCACCTAACTCCAAAGCTTGTTTCAACACCAATCTAACATCCACTAAAGTACCTGTAATACCTCCTTTGCTTAACTGTGCCTTGTGGACCACCTTATTGGAATTGTTCAGATAAACAATCCAAAACTCTTCATGCTGTAGCTCACCTATTAAAGGGTAAAGCAATTCAAAAACATCGTGGCTGCTTTTTATTTTTATGATTTTAGAGGTATCCTCCATCCTTCTGCGCCTACCCATTTCCAGAGCCGCCGCAATGGTTACAGCCTTTGCCTCTCCAATTCCTTTGAACCGCATCAACTGGTTGACAGAGAGATTGCCAAGTTCGTTCAAATTATGGTTAACGGAGGCCAATATGCGCTTGGAAAGTTCCACGGCACTCTCATCACGGCTTCCTGAACCGATTAAAATGGCAATCAGCTCGGCATCTGATAGTACAAAACTGCCCTTTTGCACCAATTTCTCTCTAGGCCTGTCATCATCGGCCCAGTTTTTAATGGAAAAGGAAGCTAATTTTTCTTGCATGGGCTAAAGATAGGAGAATAATTTTATGTAATTTTCATGATAAATCATTTCAAAATGAAATCCCTTTTCAACACTGAGGCCCATGAAGAGATTTTATCTCGCATCGACAAACTTTCTGATTCATCAGAAGGTCAATGGGGTAAAATGAAGGTAGCCCAAATGCTTCACCATTGTCAATATCCTATAAAAATTTCTCTAGGAAGATACAATCCCAACAATAAGCCCAACTTAATGTTGAAGTTGATGGGCAAACTGTTTAAAAAAAGCCTTTACAACGATAAGCCTTGGCGGCAAAATTTACCAACTGCCAAAGCACTGAAAGTGGTGGAGGACAAAAATTTTGTTGACGAGAAAGAGGTGTTGATTGGTTTAATCAATGACTTTCACAAAGAAAAAAATAGAAAAAGCTGGGACCCTCACCCTGCATTTGGCTCCTTTACCCACGAGCAGTGGGGACAAATGCAATACAAGCATTTGGACCATCATTTAAGGCAGTTCAATGTTTGATTTTGTTTAATGCTTCGGATTAGAATTGATCATCTTCATCTTCTACATCGTGCTGTTCTAGATTCTTTCTAGAATCATTTATCATTCTATCTTCTTGTAGAAACACATTGGAAATTCCCAACATAAATGCCAAAAATGCAACGGAAATCAATCGCTTGAGTCTAAAGAAGCAAAAATATAGGAGCCGTTTCACCCATATTATCAAGCAATTACCGTTCCCTGAAAATTCACTGACAAAATTACATTTTATCTGCTACTAATCTTTAAAGTTGTAATGCTATTGGTAAGTGGCCATGGCCTCATAGAACTCAACCTCATCAACACCCATTTGCTGACATATCCATTTGGCACCTGCCATATTCCTTAAACTTGTGGCTCCTGAAATTTCCAAAGGCATTTCACCATCGGGTGTATCTAAGAACACTTCTCCATCTGCTTCTTGGTATTGTGGAGTCACATAAGAGAACTTTCTGATTGGATTTTCTGATGATTCCACGAGTTTCTTCACTTCTGCGTCCTCATCATTATAGGTAATACTACCTCCCTTTACAATACTATCCACAAAAACACTGTATTGTTCAGTATAGCTTTCAATATTTGAATAATTTCCATTGTCAGTAAACTCAATATCACTCAACAAAGCTATGTTTGGTTGATATAATTGAAACTGTGGGGTTGTATCGATCATAGATGAAGGATTGTCTCCTCCCTCAATAACAATAAAATCATTTTCCTTGGTAAGCTGGACTCCGTTTGGAGTTGCCAATGCATAATCTACGTCAACATCATTGTATTCCAAAACATGTAAAATCATTGAAGTAACCATGGCCCTGTTCTGACTACCTGCGACTACAACCCTAGTTTTATATTGAGTTTGTTGGTACAGAAATTCTGGAAAGGAAAAGATGCTTAAACCAAGTTCTTCGGCCTTTATCAACTCTGGATTATCTTTTTTTACTTTTGACCCTACTACCACGGCATCCAATTGCGCATGGATCTTGTTGGAAGACCACCCTTTGCCATCGGATAACAATCCCTGTTGTTCCATCATTGTTTTGAGTGATTCATCAAATACATCATCACTACCGGTAACAGTTTCCCCTTTTTTATGTAGAGCGGCAGCCAAATTAAACAGATTGACTTCTCCTAAACCTATAAAATGTACCCGCATCAGTTCAATTTTAGGGTTCAAAAATAGCCAAAGCGGTTACCATTCCAAACCCAAAGCTTTATATTTATTTCTATCTTGGTGCTAAATTTGAAAACAATGAATCTATCAGAAATCGAACCAAAGGAAATAATGCCGGGCTACCATGGAAAATTGGTACATGGCGAACGTATGAGCTGGGTATTTTGGGATGTGGATCAAGATGCCGAAGTACCTGAACACCAGCACGACCACGAACAGATAATGCATGTAGTGGAGGGCACTTTTGAATTTACACTAAACGGAAAAAAAGATACCTATAAACCGGGAGATGTTGTAATAATCCCATCCAATGCTCCACATAGTGGCAAGGCCTTGACCCCTTGTAAATTGATGGATATTTTTAGTCCCACTAGAGACGAATACCGTTAATCCATGGAGATATCACTAAAAGGAAAAAACGCCCTGGTTGGCGGCAGCAGTAAAGGAATCGGTGAGGCCATTGCACGACAACTGGCCGAAAGTGGTGCCAATGTGACCATAATGGCCAGAAGCGAAACACGTTTGAAAAAACTGACTGATGAAATGGACAGCTCCCAAGGACAAAAACACCAATATCTAACCGTTGATTTCACCAACTTTGATGCCTACAAAGCAAAAATATCGGGATTCTTCGAGACCAATACCATAGACATTTTGGTAAACAATACCCAAGGTCCCGAAGGTGGTGGCGCATTGGAAAAAAATGTGGAGGACTATCAAAATGCTTTTGACCTACTTTTCAAATCTGTTGTTTTTACTACCGAGCTTGCCTTAAAACATATGCAAGAAAACAAATGGGGTCGAATTATTAATATTGCTTCTATCTCCGTGAAGGAGCCCTTGAATTATTTGGCGCTCTCCAATACCATAAGGGCTGCGGTGGTCACCTGGGCCAAAAGTTTAGCTTATGATGTGGCCAAAGATGGCATAACCGTAAACAGTACCCTAACCGGTTATTTTGATACGGACCGTATTGCTCAATTAAATTCAAAAAAAGCTGAAAAACTGGGAATCTCCCCAGGCGAGGTTCGTTCCAATATGGAAGAACAAGTACCCGTAAAACGTATTGGCGACCCTAAAGAATATGGTTATTTGGTGACGTTTTTAGCTTCGGACAAAGCAGCTTTCATAACTGGGACCAATATTCCAATCGATGGCGGCTTGTTGAAATCTCTTTAAAAAACTGATTCACAATAAATTAAAACACTTAAAAAATTACCACATGTTTAATTTTTGAATACATTTATTGAATAATCATTAAAATAATACCTTATGAATTCAAAAGTT
>QGCX01000169.1_pt1 | contig 14201 bp, 14 predicted proteins | sample 4708031 | NCBI WGS metagenome assembly QGCX01 (sample SAMN08941163, study PRJNA450518) | Sediment metagenome, whole genome shotgun sequencing project. | reverse complement strand
CAGAAGACCTGCTTCTAACGCTGATCCGTACAAAGTTGCGGCCGTAATTGTTAAAACGGTAAAATCCGCAGACGTATAAACACGTATATAAATTAGTTGTTGATTATAGATGAAAACCGTCCCGCTATTTGGGGCGGTTTTTATTTTATGGTCATGTATATAAAAGTGGCATAAAATGCCAAAAGAACCAATCCATCTCTCCACCCCAATCGTAACCCCTTTGGAAAGAACACCAAAGGAAATATAAGAAAGGATATACCGAGCATCCAGAAGATATCTTTGGACAACAACCCTTCATCCATTACGGTTATTGGTGTGATTATAGAAGTTATCCCCAACACAGCCAACAAATTGAAAATATTGGAACCAATCAAGTTTCCCAACGAAATCGCTTTCTCCTTTTTAAGCACGGCTATAACGGATGCTGCCAATTCAGGTATACTTGTTCCTACGGATACAATCGTAATCCCTATTACACGATCACTAACTCCAAATGTGGAGGCCATACCCACCGCGCCGTCAATAAGCAATTCCGAGCCACCCCAAAGTGCGATTCCCCCGATTCCCAAGAAGAGTACAATCTTATATAATGGTAACGGAACGTCATCTTCCGGCATTTCATCAACAACTGCGGTTTTTTGAAACCTTAGCAGATACACTAGAAAGACGAAAAGAAATGAAACAAGGATAATTCCTTCGTATCGCTGAAGTTCCCCATCAAAATAAATGAAGCCACAGAACATTAGGGAAGCCACAATCATCACTGGCCAGTCGGTAGTGTAAAAACTCTTTCTAACATCTATACTGCCCAGAATTACGGTAATGGCCAAAACCAGTCCCAAGTTGGCAATATTGGACCCTACCACATTGCCTAAAGAAAGATCTGGAAAACCATCCAATGCCGCTTTTATGCTTACAATAAGCTCTGGGGCCGAGGTGGCAAAAGACACCACGGTCATACCAATAACAATTTTTGGGATGAATAATCGTAAGGATAAAGCCACCGCTGACTTCAACAACCAATTCCCTCCTGCGATAAGAAGAATCAATCCTAAAACAATAAAAAGTAGATTTCCCAAAAAAGTAAATTTTCGTGCAAAGATAATGGAAGATCTACTCACTAAAGAAGGTTCTTTTAAAAAGAAAAACTATAAAAATAGTTAACAAACTATAAAAATAGTTGTTTAACTATAAGATTAGTATTATGTTTGGGCAGATAATGAGAACATCATGCAAAAATTAACCAATAAGGAAGAGGAAATCATGAAAATCCTCTGGGAGCTGAAAAAGGCTTTTGTAAAAGAAATACTTGAGGAAATACGGGGTGAAAAACCACATTATAACACCTTATCCACTATTGTGAGAAACTTACAGGAAAAAGGATTTGTGGATTATGAGGCGTTTGGGAACACCCACCGTTATTTCCCTGTAGTGAGCAAAGAGGAGTACCGGAAGAAATATGTGAACTCCGCTATTGCCGATTACTATAATGATTCGTTCAAAAGCTTGGTGTCACATTTTGCAGAGGAAGAAAAAATATCCGTTAAGGACCTAAAGGAAATCATTGACTTAATCGAAAAGAAAAAATGATGGAACCGATATTGATGTACTTTTTACAATCTGCGCTTATCGCTGGAGGATTTTTGGCGGTGTATCACATCTTTTTAAAAAAAGACACTCTTTTTACCGAGAACAGATTATTCCTTTTGTCCGGATTGGTACTTGCTTTTACATTTCCATTGATTAAAATCCAAAGAACCATTATGGTGTCCAAGCCTGTTCTTATTCAAACAGGGGAAAATACCATTCAAACAACCACAAATACCATCAACAATAGTATTTATAGTCTGGAGAATATACTTTTCACCTTATATATAGGAGTGTGTGTGTTTTTGTTGGTCAAATTTATCATCAGACTGATTGCATTGAAAAAGTTATCCCAGACTGCCCATATACGAAGAGAAACTCCCTTTTTGCATATGGTCACCGAAAAACGGATATCTCCCTTTTCTTTTTTCAACTACATATTTTACAATCCTAGACTTTTTGAGCCCAACGAGCTACAGACGGTCTTGGAGCATGAAAAAGTACACGCACGCCAATACCATACCCTGGATATCTTACTATTGGAAATTTTAAAAATTCTTTTCTGGTTCAATCCGGTATTGTGGTTGTACAAAAGTGCCATAAAGCAAAACTTGGAATATCTGGCCGACCGTTATGCCATAGCAGGAGCGGAAAACAAGAAATCTTACCAATATCTTATGCTCAAACAAGCAGTAGACAAACAAGAATATAGTTTAGCCAATTCATTTTATAATTCATTAATCAAAAAACGAATAGTCATGTTAAATCAAAATCAATCAAAAAAAATCAATGTTCTAAAAACCTTAATGGTTGCTCCTTTGTTGGGATTGTTCCTTGTAAGTTTTAATATTGAAGAAACCTACCTATACCAAGATTCCGACAGTGTTGAAAGTGTAATGGACGACAAAACAGTTGAACTGACCATTGATAAAAACACATCAGATTCTGAGCTTGATAAAATCAAAAAAGATTTGGCCAAGGACGATATTGATTTCAGTTATACCACCGTAAGAAATGATGACAAAGAGATTATTTCAATCTCCCTCGACCTAAGAGGCAAAAACTCCAAGGGAGAAACCTTTAGCGGCAATTACAACTCCAATTCTGACGGCCCTATTGATCCTATAATGGTTTTATATGATGATGAGGCCAACTTGGTTTCCTTTGGCAGTGCCAAGTACAAGAAATTTCGTTTGCATAAAACGAATGAAGATGGTGTTACCTGGAGTACGTCCGATGAAAAAGAAATCATTGTTAAAGAAGTTGATGGAACCAAGATAATAACCATAAATGGGGAAGTAGTAGATGAAGATGAGCTTCACACCATGGACATACAACTTGATAGCGACGATGGAGAGGAAAGTGTTTTTATAATAAAGCGAGAGGATAACAACAAACATGTAAAGATTGAAAAACGGGGGAGCAAAAAAGATGGGGTACATGTTATGACAATTATAGACTCCGATGGCGATAAGGATGTGGAAGTAAAGAAAAGCACGAATGTGATGATCATCAAAGATTCGGATGATGATGAAGATATTGAGGTCATCAGCAGTGACGATGATGCAGGTTTCTTTTTTATAGATAACGATGGTAAGGGTGAACCGCTATACATCGTTGACGGTAAAAAAGTAAAATCCAAGGACGTTAAAAAAATCTCTCCAAATAATATCGAAAGCATTAATGTATTTAAAGGTGATAAAGCCATGGAGAAATACGGAAAAAAAGCTAAAAATGGGGTTGTTGAAATAACTACCAAAAACAATAAATAATTTCTGAAAAATCATTTTTTGTATAGTTCATAGAACCGCCTAAAAAGGCGGTTCTTTTTTTATGCTACCAAACGAAAACTCCAAAATCGACCCTTTTTTAAACGAAACCTCCCTAGGTTTTCAAAAAACACTCCAAAAAGCCCCTACAATTCTAACATTTAATCGCATTTAATGTAATATAACATTACATATTGTCACTTTTTACAAGGCAACTAGTTACAGTTGTAGACGTCATCCGTTTATAAGAATACAATCTCGTATGCAATTACATAGATTTTTATCTAATCGCTTGGAACCATGACTTTTATCATTATATATTCGAAAATATAACAGTAGCATAATTGTTTTTTTAAGCTTTAAACCAGTCAAATAATGATAGCAATCGTAAAAATTTTCATCGCACTTCTTGTTCAACTCCTAACCTTAATTTTTATTTAAAAAGTAGATAGGGTTATGGCAATAATACAAACCAAAATAGTGTGTAAACTGCTTTAATTATATTTGCCATAACCAACACATTGATATGTTTTATAAGATTTTGGCAAAAATCAACAAAGCCCTACTCCCCTCTTACACCAAAAAAGGGTTGGACCTCTCTCAGGCATCCAAATTACAACTGGTAATAATTGGTTGGAGATATTTTGTCACTAAAAAAGCATTGGATTAGTACTGAAGAAGTACCCCCTTATCGTAACCATTAATTTTATCGGCACCATTTAAAAAGGTAAGTTCAATCAAAAAGTTACATTGAACCACTTCGCCTCCCAGTTTTTCTACTAATTTACAAACTGCTTGAGCCGTACCTCCAGTAGCCAAAACATCATCGTGTATTAGAACCTTGTCTCCTTTTTCGATGGCATCCGAATGGATTTCAAGAGTTCCTGTGCCATACTCCAAATCATAGGATTCAGAAATTGTATGGAAGGGCAGCTTTCCAGATTTACGAACGGTAATAAAACCGGCGCCCAATTTTTCGGCCAACATGGAGGCAAAAATAAAGCCCCTACTATCTACCCCAATAACTTTATCAATTTTCATATTAGCAGTTAAACCCAACAATGCTTCGCCTGCTTTTTGGAAGGCTTTTGGGTCTTTTAATAAAGGGGTAATGTCTTTAAAAACAACGCCTGGCTTGGGGAAGTCCTCAATATCACGAATGTAGGGTGCAAAATCCATTTTTTTATATGCTAGGGTTTTGTGGTAAAGTTAAAAAGAAATATATTTGCAGCCCTTAAATAAGGCCGCGTGGCGCAACTGAATAGCGCATCTGATTACGGCTCAGAAGGTTGCAGGTTTGAATCCTGCCGCGGTCACTGGGCAGCAATGCCAAAATAATCAAAACCCTTGCATGATTCATGCAAGGGTTTTTGTTTTTAGAAGCCTATTGATTTTAATTGACAACAGTGCAATTTTATAATCTCCAAGAAAGCTTAAAATCAATTTTGTATGGCAATATTATTTTATTTGATATATCAATTATATTTGTATCAAATAACTGATATGAAAATCCCGGCAAAAACGGTTTTCTACCATATTGAACGTACTATCAAAACATACAGAAAGTTCTCCAGGAAGAATTTTTTAAAAGTTGTGGATGATATCACAATAGATCAAAAGTTGATTCTGCAGTATCTAAACGACCATCCTGAGTTAAATCAGAATGAAATTGCTGAATTGGTTTTTAAGGACAATGCATCCTTAACACGAATGATTGACCTGATGGTCCAAAAAGGATTCCTTCAGCGGTCCATTAATCCAGATGATCGCAGGAGATTCAAAATTGAGCTAACACCCAAAGGAAAGGAAGTCCTGGAAAAATTAGCTCCGATAATCGTCGAAAATAGAAAAAAAGCATTTGATGGAATATCCGAAGAAGAACTTACACAACTGAAGCAAACACTCAATAAAATAGTATCCAACTTAAACAAAAATTGAAATGCGAAAAACGCTTTGGACCATCTGCTCTTTGGCTTACCTATTATCTAGTTGCGAGAGTAAAGCACAAACTTTTCCCGATGAAACTTGGACTAGAGCTGAAAATCCTGAAACCATGGGTTGGCCTGATGCTGAAAGGTCCAATTTCACAAGATATATTGTAGACAGCACCAACATTACCGGTTTGGTTCTTGTACATAAAGGGCAGATTGTATTGGAATATGGAAACATTAATGAAAACAGCTACATAGCATCCTGCCGAAAAAGCATTCTTGCCATGTTGTACGGTAAATATGTAGAAAATGGCACCATCGATCTAGACCAAACGTTGGAAGAGTTAAGTATTACCGATGTAACGGAACTCCTTCCCGAAGAAAAAAAGGCCACCATTAAAGATTTGATCTCTGCTCGTTCCGGGGTATACTTAAGAGGGTCAAATGGCGGTGATTTTCGAAGGTTTGCTCCTGAAAGAGGTTCGGTTGCACCGGGAAGTCATTGGTTGTACAACAATTGGGATTTTAATGTGGCCGGACACATTTTTGAGCAAGAGACCCAAAATAATATCTACGACGAAATCGAAGCCCAATTGGCCAAACCTTTACAAATGCAAGATTGGGACAGAACACTCCAACAAAAAAGTGGTGATTCTAATATCTCCAAGTTTCCCGCATACCACATGTGGTTTTCTACTAGGGATATGGCCCGTATCGGATTATTAATGCTGCGTAATGGCAAATGGAAAGATGTACAAGTAATTCCCGAAGATTGGGTACACGAAGTAATAAAACAACGGACTTCGTATTCGGAAGCCCAAAAAAGTGTGCCCCTACTTAAAGAAGATGGGTTGGATTTGGGGTATGGCTATATGTGGTGGCTCATAGAAAACACCAACGATCCAAAACTGAAGAATGCCTATTCCGCCCAAGGAGCCTTAGGGCAGAATATTACTGTTTATCCAAATATAGATGTGATTTTAGCCTTTAAGACCAACAGTGTTTACCGAAGAAGAAACTCCATTCAAACCCAAATGAAGGTCATCAAAAAAGCTATTGAAATATATGATGCTAAATAACAAACTCACTAAATCTATAATGATGAGATTTAAAATAGCCGTTTTCTTTTGCTCAATTATTGTAACGGCTTGTGCTAGAAAAAACGAGCAAAAAAATCAAGCTCAACCTGCAAAACCAAATACAATTGACATTGTTGCTATGTTGGATACGGTTTGGCAAACCGAACAAGTACCGATCAGGAAGCGGGATTCGGCATTCCAAGAATATGGCGACGAATCGGATGAGTACAAGAAATATCAAGCCATCTATAAAAAAAACCATAGTGTTAACGAACAAAAAATAGCTGAAATATTAAAAGATGGTTGGCCAAGCATGGAAGAGATTGGAGAGCAAGGCAACATAACAATTTGCAATGTTTTGCAGCACAGTAGTCCCGAAACACGCTTAAAATACCTTCCGTTAATGCGACAAGCCACTAAAAACAAACAACTGAGTCCATGGTTATTGGCCCGAACAGAGGACCGAATTGCAACGGATCGTGGAGAACTACAAATTTATGGAGGGCAAATCAAGTACTACCCCGAAACAAACACCTTTGATGTTTGGCCCATTGTTGATCCTGAAAATGTGGATAAAAGACGTGCTGAAATTGGACTGGAACCAATGGCCCAGTATTTAAAAAACAGAAGGTTTCCTTTGGAATGGAACCTAGAAGATCAAATAAAAAGGACCGTTGCATTTGAAAGCGAAAACACCAAAAACCAATGAACAAAGACCTTTTTCTGAGAGAATTTATGGAGGAAATCTGGAACAAAAAGAATCTAGATAAAGTTGAACAATATCTCCATGAAGAATATACTATCCACCTAGACCCTACTGACCCTTGGGAGGGAAAAACACTGTCTCATTCCGAGTTTATACATCGAATGCAATCAGGATCATTTGGCCCATTTCCGGACATGAACTTTGAAATTACCTCTACTATTGAGGACCATCATTATGTTGCGGCCACATGGGTTCTAACTGGAACAAACCTTGGAAACATAGGAGATATTCCACCGACAAATAAAGCAATCGAAACAAGAGGGATGACCATCTATCATTTTAAAGATGATTTGATCAGTGGCCACACCCAAATTTTTGATAGGACCACAGTAATGAAACAATTAGGATTTATTTAAAATGAAAACCAAAAAAGAACTTAAGGACGAGTACAAGCAAATGAAATTTCCAATGGGAGTTTTTCAAGTTAAAAATATCTGCACCAACAAAGTTCTAGTTGATAATAGTCTGGATATGGAGTCTAAATGGAACAGACATCAAATGGAGCTAAAGTTTGGCAATCATGGAAACAGAGATTTTCAAAAGGACTGGAATCAATACGGAGCAGAAAATTTTGTTTTTGGAGTTTTAGCGGAGTTGAAGAATGATGAAGGGGAAAATAATGTCAACTACAATTTAGAATTAAAAACTTTACAGGACATGGTCCTTCAGGAATTTGAAGTTAAAAATCTTTATTAATGAGCTAAAGCTAGATTAGTTTCGGCTTAATTTCATAGCTATCACTTTATATAAAAGAAAAACCTGCTACAATTGTTGCAGGTTTTTTTAGTATGTTTTTTTTAATTCTTGGAGCAAGCACTTACTTAATACGTCAAGGTGTTATATCCCTTGGCCTGAAGCTGCAGTATTCGTACCGACCAAGTCGGTATTGGCTCCAATCCGTCGAACAGCTCGTCTTCCGATACACCCAATTTTTCCATGGCCACACTACAAATACTCACGCGAACCTTGGATTTATATTTTTGAAAAAAGGCCTCCAATTCGGACCCCTTGACCAAGTTCTTTACTATTTTACCTTTAACAACAACTTCGTAATCCTTTATTTCCACTCCATTTTCCACAAGAAAATCATACATGCTCAACGCTCCTTTAAATTGACGTTCATCACTAACCCCAATAGCATATTGACTGGTCTTTTGTAAATCGGTAACAGTTTGTTCGTCAAGCTTACGTTGCCCATACATGCCAGACATGGTCAAGGTGGTTAAGATGCTTAGGATAATAAAGGCTCGGAATATTTTCATGGTCGTCTAGTTTTTATTTCAGCAAAATTGCTTGTATAAAAATACAATTATTGACTCTCTTCTTTTACAATGATGGTCTTATAAACCGCAATTGGCTTACCGTAAGTGGTAAATCCATCCAAAACCACTTCAAATTCCCCGGTAAGGTCAGAAGTATAAAACTCAAATTGCAAATCAGTCTCCTCTACTTCTATGTGAGGTTCCCAAAACAAAATTCTTCGATAATCAGGAATACGTTGATTATTCTCACCTTCCAAAGCATACCTCTGCTTAAAATAGTTCTTTTTGGCTATAGTTTTTTTAATGGGGATATTAATACCATGTTCGGGAGCATAGTTTTCGAAAAAATCTCCCTCTATTGTCTTTACTACCATCATTCCCTGATAATCCCTGCCCGCCAGTCTAAACTGATCTCTCACCAAACTAATGGACTTAATTTGTTTTGCATCAAAGTCTTTTATTTTTTCGTGATCAGGAATATAGACACCATCAAACAATACAATGGCAGGAAAATCATTGGCCAGCTCATTGTACGTTTCAAAATCTTGGGCAATTCGTATATAATCGCTCCCATTCGGATTGTTTCGATATCCCGCATAATTCAGTACTTCCACAAGGGTTTCCTGAAAAGTGGGAAAGCGTGTAAAGTCATCCAAATTAATGGTTTCGGGAATTCCGCCATCAAAGGGGTCTATCGGGGTTCCCAAAAGTATGGAATCAGGTTTCACGGAGAAAAATTGGTTCTCCAACTGATTATGAACACTGCGTTGCTCAATCGCATCCGAATATCTTGGCTTTAATTGAAACTGATTAAAGGTCAATCCCGAGGCATCAAGATTGGGCACTGTACCCAGAGAAACTTCAACATCCTGAGCATCTTCGCCAACCTGCATAATGGCCCTACCCTGTTTGTAATCTTTTCTTAAGTAGGTATAAAAATTTCCATTGCTGTCTGTAGCGGCAAATTTGAGAAGGAATTCTTCACCTGGGATGGATACTACCATTTTGACATCAGATACTGGATTTCCCTTATCATCGATCACCTTTCCAAACAATAGTTCCCCACGTTGTTCCGGTAGAAAAAGACTGTCGCCAACCGTTTTTTCCAATTCTCCTTTTGCACTGAAATAATCTTTTGCATATGAAATAGCATTTGCCTGCGGTTTGACCACCATTTCATTTTTCTTTTGAACTCTTATCGTGTAATTCCCATAACCTAACTGGGCCTTGTAATTTTTGAGGACCATGGTCACCTTTTCCCTGGTACCGAAAACTTCTTGCTCCATTTTTATTTGTACCACGGATGAGTCTGCAGGTTGATTCATTTCTCCATCTAGCTTCATTTGTCCATCTGCACCATCAGACAACAATTGGGACTGATCTACTTGGTATGGGTTGATGATGACCAAATCATCCTTGAATACCTGCTCCATTCCATTGTTTTTCATCCATTGGGTATATCCGAGCAGTTTATAGTTACCAGAAGGAACATCTGTATTTACGAAGAAATCGCCATGTGATTTACCTTTCCGTAACCTAATTTTTTGTTCAACCACATATTCCCCTTTCTGATTTACCAACGCCACGTACCCGACAAAGCTTACATTACTGGCACGGTTGCTCTGTGCATTGAAGCAATAAAAGGCATATTGTAAATATTCACCCGTAAATACAATGGGACCAGTATGGTGCACATACACCTTTTCTTGGGGAAGTTTTTTTAAGCTTTGAAGTTCTTCTATACTACTTATTACATATTGAGCTTGGACCGGAATGGTCAAAGCTGCAAGAATCAAAAATACTATCCATTGTTTTTTCATAAACTGGGTTTTTAATCGATCCAGAAATCGGGTTTGACGTTAGATCCTACCACATTGCAATCAGCACATATTGCAGGGACCACCAAATAAGGCCCTTCACATTCGCCAGGTGGATCATAATTATCTAGGTAGAATTCCACTAAACCCTGCTTTACTCGACCTATTAAACCACTTGAGCATTGGTCTTCTGGAGGCCTAGGACCATCTCTATCCGGATTTCCTAGAATTGGGGCAATCGGGATTTCACAATTGATAGTTCCAAAATATGGTGGAAGTGGTTCATCTGGAAAAAAATCCTCAAAATTGAAGTACAGCCGTTGACTTACCTCCGAACTAACATCAAAAAAACCAATAACAGGGACATCACCATCAATATGGTATACATTTCCTTCCAAACTACCAGGCTGCACTTGACTAAATAGTGATTGGCTCTGAGAAAATGCGACCAGCTGCTCATAAAAATCGAATGCTGCTCTGGAAACACCTCTTTGTCTCACCAAAATACTATATCTATGGGATATGATAGGATTATCAGTGGCTATAAAACGTATCATGGTCCTTTCCGCCCTATTTCCGTTAAGTACGTTCCCATTCAACAAAACTTCCCCGGCAGAAAAATCCGTCCTGTAACACACGCGCTCTTCTCTTGCCCTCGGAACCAATTGCACATCGGGATATAAGGTTTCCGTCACATTCCCCAAATCGTCGTAAACGAATTCAGTTTGGTCTCGTATAATTTCGAATTCATATGGTGTCCAGTAAGGTGCTATAATTTTATAGGTTTCTTCGTAGGCATATCTGAACAATTTATTTCCATCTGGTGAAAAGGAAGAGTCCACAAAAATACCTACGCCATCAAGTCCCGTATCACTTGTCATTCTTTCCGCATAAATATTATCAATATTGGACGTTTGGGGAAGCACCATAGGGTCAGATGTATATTCTTCCCCATTGGCAGTGGTCACAAACAATTGATATGAGGTATTTGACATAGCTCTAAATGGAGTTATGGACTCGTAGGTTCCATCCTCGGTTTCTTCAAATTGATAAACCGTACCATTATCCGTCCTAATTTCAACGTTCGCTCCATTTTCAAATTCAGGTTCGAGTCCGCGCTCAATCACAATGGGATTGTTCACATTAAATAGCCTCTGCTCTTCCACATTAACCGTACTATCATTTTCCACGCGCTGCATGCGACTTAATAATACTTTCTGTATAGCCTCTACATCTGTTATATTGGCCTCAACGACCAAAGTTCCAACCATACTGGTATCGGAAAATATGTCCGAAGTTGCATCAAAAGGTTCTACACAGGCGTAAGCCAGGAAAATAAGAGCTAAACCGTATATGTACGTTCTGAAACTCATTCTTCTATCCAAAATTCTGGTTCTTCCTTCTGTCCTAGAAGACAATCTCCGCAAATCCGGGGCACTACAATATATGGACCTGGACAAGTGGCTGTTGGAACAGCACCCTCACTGTAATATGCATAAAAGCTTATAACACCTTGATCCACACTCTCAATTATTGAAATAGGACATGGATTAGGTCCTGTTGGTCCTGAAAAACAATACGATATATGAGATTCTGGTGGGCTTGACAAATTACAATTAAAAGGAAAAGGGGGCAATTCCTCATCCGGGAAAAAATCCTCGTAATTAAAAAAGAGCCTTTGGTCCGACACCCCTACGGCTTCCACATAACCCAAAACATTTTCTGCAGTTCCATCTTTTCTATGCACATTGGCGTACAATGCCCCTGGCTGAATCTGAGAAAAAATATTATCGGACTGGGAAAAACTATTTAGGGTTTCGTAAAAAGAATAGGCATCGGCCGATTGTACTTGTTGCTGCACCAATATGCTATACCGATGGGAAATGATAAAGTTATCTTTTCCAATAAACCGCACCATTTGTCTGGACGCATTGGAATTTGCTCCGCCCAAAGCGCTTCCCTGTACTATTTGATCGGACACAACAGTATTAAAGCACACGCTTTCTTCTGTTTTTGGGACAACCTCCAAATTGTATGTAGGGTCTGGCAGGGCACACGGATCATAATCAGTTAAAACGAACTCAAATGCACTAGTAAAAGGAGGTATTATTTTATAAGTTTCTTCATAAACATACTTGAAAAATTGATTTTCTCCTTCCATAGGCTGACTATCCACATAAATGGCTACCCCTTCCTCGCCGTTATCATTAATAGCGTTTTCAGCATAGATGTTCGTGAGTTGGGAATTTCCTTGAACAGTTAATGGGTCCGATATATATTCCACACCATTTCTTGTCATTATATCCAAGGTATATGCAACACCCATTTCCAAAGCAAACGGTTGATTGGAAAGATAAACGCCTTCGTTACCTTCCGTAAATTGGTACTCGGCACCGTCGTCTCCAAACACACGTACAGTTGCGCCTTCTTCCATATCCACAGAATCCAAAGGACGGCTTCCCAAAGGAATGAAAGGATTATAAACAGTATCGGTCTCCAGATCTAAGCGGAGACTGCTCCGACTTAAATATACCTTCTGGGTTATCATTTCATCTGTAAGTACGGCCTCCACAACCAAGGCTGTGGATTGCTCCCCTTGGTCAAGTGTTTCGATTTCGAACTCATCCAAACATGCTACAAAGGACGTAAGCAACAAGAGGCTTAAAGCAATTCTATATAAATAGCTTTTAAAATCCATCAAAACTTAAAATTATACGTTATGGACGGAATAGGCACCCCGAAAATGGAACTCTGTAATGCTTTTACTTCTCCATCTTCTGTAACGAAAAAGACAGAGTATGGGTTGTTCCTACCTAACACATTGTATACTTGGATGGTAATAAAACTATGTGCCAGTTTGTTCTTTTTATGGTTTCCTTCAATATTGATTCCCAGGTCTAATCTGTAATAATCGGGTATCCTAAATTTATTCCTATCACTAAAGGTCACATAATCTGCATTGTTGAACCTAAAGGTTCCCACAGGGTAAGTAATCGGACGCCCCGTTTGGTACACAAAATTGGCAGAAACGCTATAACGTCTTGTAAACTTATAATTGGCAATTACACTCAAATCATGCGGCTTATCAAAATTGGATGGAAAAAACTCGCCGTTGTTTATTCTTTCCTCACTGGTTTCCCCATCAAACCTATATTTTGAGCGGGAATAGGTGTAACTGAGCCATCCATTTAGATCGCCCCTGTTTTTCTTAAGAAGAAACTCAACTCCGTATGCCTTTCCTTCCCCCTGAAGCACTTCGGTCTCCACATTTTCATTGAGCAGCAAGTCGGCCCCGGTCTTAAAATCGAGTACATCATCCATTCGTTTATAGTACCCTTCCAAGCTCAATTCGTACATATTTTCCTTGAAATTTTTAAAAAATCCCAGGGTAGCCTGATATCCTTTTTGAGGCTTAATATTCAAATCTGAAAGTTTCCAGGTATCAATCGGTGATACCGTGGTATTATTAGATAGTGTATGAATAAATTGATAGGAATTATTAAAACTTGCCTTCACTGAGAAATCAGGGGTAAACAAATATCTAGCAGAAACCCTTGCTTCTGGCCCACCATAGGTTTTGATGAATTCACCACTATCATAACTTACGGTATCCTGCACGGTAGATTCGCTTCTTGGAGCACCTTCTTGATACGTGTTTTGGGTGGCCTCCCCCATCGCTGCATAAAATGCATATCGTGCTCCTACATTAAAAAGTAGCTTATCCGACACTTTGAATTCATCTCCAATAAAAAGGGCTCCTTCCAAAGCTTGCTCCCGGTCAATGGAAATGGGTTCTACATTAGAGTTTGACCCCTTAGGCTCCACACTGCCCGGTTCCACGGCATAATATTTTGCCGACAGTCCGTAATCCAAAGTATGTACATCATTTAACCGGGTATTTAGCTTATATCGTAACTCCGATTCGTTTATGGCGTAATCCAGTTCAAAATTACTGTTGCCCTCATCCTCATAATCAATACCGAAGTTATA
>QGCX01000168.1_pt1 | contig 14318 bp, 8 predicted proteins | sample 4708031 | NCBI WGS metagenome assembly QGCX01 (sample SAMN08941163, study PRJNA450518) | Sediment metagenome, whole genome shotgun sequencing project. | reverse complement strand
TAGACCAAAGCCAAAACAGCAGCTAATCCTATAACAAAGTACAGTGCACTGTTTCTACCTACGTCCGCTTTCGGGTTCTTTTTTGGTTCCATCCTTTTCTCCTTTTCTAAATTTAGTGTTTGCTAATTTAATTATTAATTGGTTAAATAAACAATTAAAATTTCCATTTTAACGGGTTTTTCTTAGAAAAAACCCACCGAATCAGTCCAATTCCTGCAAATGCTCCTAAAGTATTTGCTAAAACGTCACCAAATTCGGCCATTCGATCAGTAGTGATCGTGTACTGTAATATCTCAATAATTATACCATAGACAATGGCCAAAACCAAAACTATCTTAATGGTCTTGCCTATACCTAAACTTCCTTTTGTTCGTTCACGAAAGCATAGCGCTCCTAAAAAGCCGAACCCCAAATAAAATATAAAATGGATGATTTTATCGGCATATGGAATATTAAAACTTCCCGGGGGCAAATCTATATTCGAGAAAGAAAATAAGCTGAGCATTGTTATAAACATTACCCAGCCTACAAATAATAAGGTATATGCGTATTTTTTAAGCACCAATCAATGCCTTGTAATCTTCAGCACTCATCAGGTCATCAGCCTCGGAGGCTTCACTCATTTTAATTTTGATCATCCAACCATCACCGTATGGGTCGGAGTTTACTTTTTCAGGCTCATCTTCCAAGGATTCGTTAAACTCAACAATCTCTCCGCTTAGTGGCAAAAAAAGATCGGAAACTGTTTTTACAGCTTCAACGGTTCCAAATACTTCCTCTTTATCCAATGTTTCATCCAAAGTTTCCACTTCCACATAAACTATATCCCCTAGTTCACTTTGGGCGAAATCCGTAATACCTACGGTTGCGATATCTCCATCTATCTTGACCCACTCATGGTCCTTGGTATACTTTAATTCTGATGGTATGTTCATTACTATTTGTTTGAATTAGTAGATGGACAAATGTAACAGATTGCTGAAAGCTTTTCAAAGAAACTTTATGACAAAATGCAAGAAAAGTGTATTAATTGCCAAAGTTATACCTCAGCGTAAAGCCAGCATTGATCGTTGTTTGTGGAAATGCAGTGGAAACTGCAAATTCTGAGAACGAATGGTCGTAGAAGAACAGGGCATTCAAACTTTTGCTCAAAGCATAATCGGCAGTAAACTTTATGGACATTAATTTTTGACCTGATGTGATTTGATTATTGTCGATATCCAAATTGCGGATTATCGTAATGTTGTCCCGGAGCGAAAGGTCTGCTTTTAAATTCAGGTCTCCTTTTAAACGCGTTTTCTCACCTCCAATGTTGGTCACAAATTTTACATCCTTAAAACGATATCCAAGACCAAGAGTATATTCATTTCCGTTGATTTCGGTCAAAAGATTGTTGTCAAAACTCAAGGACAAGGTTCTACTGGTCCTTACTTCTGCCAAGAAGCTGAAGGAATTTTGCATTTCAAAATCCACCCGCATCAAAGGACTGAATTCATCCGTAAGCACCACGTTATTAATAAGGGTCTTAGGAAGTAAATCATTTGTTTCTGGATCAAATGTGGTATTCTGACGTTCCAAATTGGTTTGGAAAGAGTTGACACTATATGCTGCACGATATCCATGGCTCAGGGAAAAACGCTTAAACTTCTTTTTAAACCATCGATTCTTCATTAAACCAGTATACTTTAAATTCCAGTTTGGAATTGGAATATCTCTAAAGGCATCCATATTTACACGTTCAACATCTTGCCCGGTATAGGCGGCAAAAAATGCGGGAAGCAATACATCTTGTTGTGTTTTTCCATAACGTTCCGGAAAACCATCTTCATCGAGTTCTCCAGGATTTTCTCCCCTATCGGCTACCAGCCTGTTTGCAATGGTAATCCTATTTTGTTTGAATTGCTCAAACGTCTCGGAGTCGAATTCGTCGCTTTTATTGAATACTGTTCCGATCATTACTGTGGAAATACTAAAATTCCCCATTTCATTGATCAATCCATCTTGTCCGTTCATCCATTCTTCGGGACTGTAACTTTCTTGGGAGGAGCTCATATAATTCCTGTCAGCACTCAAATCTATGGTCAAATCCTGAGTTGGTTGAGCCGTAGCAGTAATGTTCAATTGTTTATTCGTGTTTTGCATAAACTGCCTACTGTACTCGGGATAATCCGTCAACCATCCATTACGGGCTGCTTCAAAACGCACATCGGCCTGACTTCCAAAGACAAAGCCCAAAGTTGGGCGAGTTGTACCTATAAATCCTATGGACTGTGTATATCCGGGCAGTACAGTCCCCCTGTTCTCACTATAGTTTACATTAACCCGCTTTACCATGGTAAGAATATCTACCAATGTATTGAAACCTTTACTTGTTTTTCGAGGACCATTGTCACCAGTATCATCTGCAGGGTTACCAGCCTTGTCCCTTCTCACTGGAGCTTGATTGGCATTTACTTTGCCACCACGTTTTTTGAGCCCTAAAAAGTCATAAAAACGCTGCATGCTCATATTGGCCGTTAAATTATGCGTGCTTGCATTTTGAACCGTGTTGATGTCTATACCGGCAACCTCGCGCAATGCATCGCCACCTCGTTGCCAATCAAAATTACTTGTGTAGGTATACTGCGCATTTATAAAATTGAGGAATGGAATCTTGCTAAAAGGCAATTCGTAGTTCAACTGCATTTGTTGCGCATGTCTATTGGGCTCTCCAATATCAAAAAATCCATCCCATAGATCAAGTGCCTCATTTATCCCAGAATCGGGGTTTTCGTCCACATTAAAATAATTACGGACAATATTATTGTTGGAGGCAGTCAGGTTCAACCTCAAAGATTTGGTAATACTATAATTGAGTGCATATTGCCAATTGAACAGGTAATTACGTTGCTGAAGCAATGGAAGCTCCAATGCATCCACCCCTGGCTCTAAAACATCCCGATACCGTTGTTGGTTAAAGGAGCGATTGTAGTTGGCATTTACCGAAAGACTTGTGGGCAATGCATTAAAGTTCAAATCTTTCAACCATTGCCAATACTTCCCTGTGAGCATGGAATCCTTTTTGGCGAAAGGCGCTACGGGAGCTGGTTTAAAATTATGATTGTAAACAAATCCAGTGGAAACATTTTGATCTCTAAGCTCAGCTACTTCAAAATCCCTATGATCTGTCTCATTATAAGAATAGTTGAAAGTGAAATTTTCGACGTCAAAGAAATTCTCTTCAGCTTCCTCTCCCCTATTTTTTCGCACACCTATCAAGTTGATGCTAGTGCGCTTGGTGTAATCCTCCGCCTGCTCTTTTATAGTCTCTGCCTCCTCGGCAGTTGCTGCCGCTGCAATCCTATCATCCAATCTTAAATCGTCATATACAGGATCGAACTCCGGAGTAATCAGGGTTTCAGAGATTCCGTAATTAAAAGGTAGCTGCAGATTCCATTTCTTTGGAAACAACTGCCCCACATTTACATTGGTCACTACATCATAAGAGATGGCATCTTCCAAGGCACGTTCTGTCGGGGTCTGGTCTATGGAACCAAAACCTGAAGTACTTCTGCTTCCTGTTGCCGTAACATTGGCAAAATCGGCCATATTGGCATCCAAAGCAGCCGTAGCGGCCCAACCTCCATTATTTTCGAGACCGGCCAAGCGAAGCTCATTAAACCACACTTCACCCCGGGCTGGAATATTGTCAATGTTTTTGATACCGACCATCATTCCACGTATACTCCCCAAGGAAGGATTACCTCGAATTCCGATTCGAACTCTACCCAAAGTACGTGGAGCAAATTCATCCACTAGGACAGCTTCACCATCCACAATTTCATAGTAATTGATTTCATCCAAGGTCTGATCGGATATTCCTTTTGACTTTACTTTGTTCAAATCGCTAAGTGCTACATCAATCTCGTTTACATCTGGCCAAATTTCATCTGGCGATGAGGCTCCAAAGGAAGTAAACTGAAGCGGCAACTCTATCTGATAAAAATTTTGGGAGAAATCGGTTCCAATTCTAAGGAATCCGACCAATGGTGTATCACTATCAGAATAATCGGTATTGAATATTTTTTCGGCGTGCATGAACATTTTTAGACGTTCGTACTGGCGAACATCAATGTTCACATTTTTAAACACTCCACGAGAATCCTCAGATTCCAAATTTTCTACTACGAAAGATAACGACTGTTCGTTCTGGCGGATAATGGTATTATTGTTATTCAATTGTTCTCGCACCACTCCAGGAGGCAGTACATAAGGTATGGGTTGTCTTCCGTAGTTCTCTTCAATGTTTACTGTATTCACATCGGTTACGGTAGCATCATCCGTAGGGTCATTGTCCACGTTGGGTTCCAAGGAGTTGGTATATGTCCTCCAATCGCCGCGTACCAAATCCAAGGTAGCAAAACGAAGGACCACATCATCCGAAAACCCGGTGAGGTACATTCTCATAAAGCTGATGGACCTAAAATCGGAGATTCCCCCTACGGCATCGGTAAAATCACTCAATGGAATTTTATACTGAATCCATCTACGGTTTAATTGTGTTCCGTTGGGCAATGTTGGGGTTTGTCCTTCACGGATATCAGTTACGTACTGATCATCTATTGTTGTGTTGGGTTTGATTTGAATTCGGTATTCATAATAGCTGTTTACCGTATTCATGGTTAAGTCCCTGTCAATGTCCTCAACATCGGGCAAAGTAGTGGAGCCCCTATTTGTATCTGTTACTGCAACCGGAGAGTTTCCTTCGGTATTGTTAAAATCCAAATATCTTTCCAAGACACCTCCCTCTCTGTTCAAATAGTATTGATAATTGTCCAAGGCAGGATCCTCCGCTGGACCGTTATAAATGGTTTGTTCCTCAGCATCACCATACCCATCCAAACCAAGGTCTTGTGCCGATCTATTCGCCTCATCCGCATCAAAAGCGTACACCAAAGATTGTGTAGATGGTACCTGACCCCAAATAGTTTCCCTTGGCACTTCGTTGTTGGTGCTTGCAGGCAGACCGTTTTCATATTGCTTTCGGCCATCTTTGAGGATATCCTCTGAAATATTACCCAAGTTGAGTACAAGTTCTCCCGCATTTGCATCGGTCGTTTCACCATCAATGTAAGGATCCAAGACCCAAAACTGAACAAATTCTACGTTGGATTGTTCAAAATTGGTACTGCTCAAGGGCCGCATTATACCCCCCCATTTGGCATCAGGTGTTTCGGACTCAAAACTTGGGTTGGCGTTATAAGGCCCTTTTTGATTGGGATAGTAAACGATATCCAAAGTACTTTGTACTTGCGTCTGTCCTTGAGCAATATCGGTCTCGGTAAACACCTCATCAATAAATACCCTACGGGTCGAGTTCAAGGAAATATCGTTGTCCGACATTCCCGCCGGCCTTTGGTTAGTATAAAAGATTGGGTCGATGGTATACCAGGCCATTTTTGCCCTTTCGTAACCTACATCAATACCTGTCCTATCTTCCAAAAATTCTACTGGTGGACTTGCCAATGTCCAACCTAAAGAGGATCGGATATCAATTAAAGCCTGCGCTCCTTCAAAGTCATCCAAATAAGTGGTTGTTTCTCCCCTAAAATCCGCGTTTTTTGGAGAATTAGGCCTTAAAAATGCTACTTCACCACGCAAAGAAAGATTGGAGGGCACATCGGTATCTATGTTCGGTAATTTGTTTGCTAATCTTGTCAGAAATGGTATTTCCGTGCTGAAGTTTCCGTTCAGTCCAAAAATAGTATTGTTGACAGGTTCTATTCCGTAATTGGATTTTTGGGTCAGAGGTCGCTCATTTAAATTGAGCAATGTCCCGCCCAAAACAAATTTATCGTTGAATTTATGCTCTACGTTTACCCCGGCAAACCTTCTTGTTTGCTGACCAAAAACCGCATTGTTCTCCACTGAAATGTTGATAGGAGTATTGGAAGCTTCCAAACTTGGATCCAAAAGTTGGACCGTTCCAGCCTGATAGTTCACCGTATAATCTATTCCTTCCTGCAATTGACGACCACCAGCAGTAACCGTCACGGAACCTTGCGGCACGTTGAAGGCCCCTATTGGTATTCCATTACCGGATTGGGAAGTATACTTACCTTTTATCTGGAACCGATTCTTTTCGGCATCTTGTAAAGAAGCTGCCTTGGTCTTGGCATACATATTTCGGAACACATACCGTTCCTGGTTAGGATTATACCCTTGATCATTATCTACATCATACACACCACCTCCTAAAAGTTCAAAAAGATACTCCCCGAATGGTTCTACTTTTGTAAAAATAATACGACCTGATTGTGAATCAACGGTTATTCCTTCTACGTAATCAAAAAATCCGTCACCACCAGCTTGTACATCATTATAAGTATTCAATCGGTCTAAATTAAATACATTGAGCAATATCTGGTCCTGTAAACCTGTTGGCCAACCTGCATTGGGATCCACTGGAGTGATGTAGTTCCTTGGTGTTGGATCGGAATAAAGAATATTGAGTTTAAAATCTTCTTGATTTAATTGATAGGCCCCCGTAGAATAGATATTCTTCATCATCAAATCCCAAATAGGGTCTTGCACATTGGTAATGTTGCTCTTCAGTAGTTTTAAAACCAACGAGTTGTTTTCAATAAAGCTCGTATCTAAGGAAACTGATGTCGCATCGATACCTCCATTGGCAAATTCCCCCACCTGAAACACCTGACCATTATAGGTGTACTGAAAAGCAACACCTAGAACTTCATCATTGCTTAAACTTTGGCTCAAGGAAATATATCCTAGCTGGGAATCGAATTCATAGTCTCGACCCGGTTCAAGTTTTCGGGCATTTTCCAGGATAGCATAGTCAAAACCTTGGTTTACGGTATATCCGGGAATGTTAAATCCCGATTCTACCGTAGCGATATCGCGAATTGATTGAGTTAGCGCTCCAGTTCCAATTTGATTCGGATCATAAGCATTTGCCCCATTTTGAGGCAGCCCTGTTGCCACTGCGGATGCATTGAAAAACCCTGCTGGATCACCATTATTAACTCCGATACGGGTATTATCGGAAATGGCCTCACCCAAATCCTGAATGGCGACAACATTTCTAACATTTTGTGTTTGCTGATTTCGGTTGGTTACCCAAACCTCCAAACGAGTAATTTGCACTTGAGTTTGGATAAAGGGATAAAATTCCAATGCTCGGTCGTAATTATCACGGAAGTAATGCGCTAAGAAAAAGTGTCTATCCTCGTCATAATCCAAGGCTGTGAGAGCGAATTCATTTACCGTTCCACCACCTTGGGCAACTACGGTATTATTTTGTGATCGCTGTTCGGAGAAAACCGCGGTTACAGTAGTTTTACCGAACTGAAGCTGTGTTTTTACACCAAACAAGCTTTGCGCACCCGTAATCAAAGAACTGTTGAGCGGCATGCTCACATTACCGATTTCTATTTTCTGAATGATATCGTCTTCTGTTGGAGTATAATCAAGTTTTACTAAGTTTTGAAAATCGAAGGTGGCTTCGGTATCATAGTTGGCGGTTACCTGCAAACGCTCTCCAACTTTTCCCAATAAGCTCAAACTAATACGTTGATCAAAATCAAAAGAAAGGTTGGTTCTGTTTCTGGGCGATAGTGCCGGATTATCATTTTTTTGCCATAAAATCCCCAAATCCATCGCAACGGAACCTTGTGGAATCACCTCGATGGTGTTTCCCCCGAAAATGGTTTCAAAAAAGTTGTTGTTTACATAAAAATTGGGCAGTAGATTTTTACGCGCCTCCTCGCTTCCTTCTTTTTTTCCCGCATAGGCATCTGCCTTTTGCTTAAAGTAGGATTTCATCTGCTCCTTTTCGACAAGGTCGTAGTATTGTTCCGGAGTAAGAATTACAGGGTAGTTGACGTTAAAATCACCAATGCTTTCGGTATAAACGTAAGTGTTGGTTTTTGGGTCGTAGGTATATTTCGCAACAATGCTATCGGGGTCTTCCATTATAAGGCGACCAAGCGCAACTCCTGTCTTTACAGAATCCTGAACCTGCTCGTTGGTCTCCTGTGCCATTATTGTGGATATGGACAGCAAACAAACAACAAAGAAAATGTACTTAAAACGTGTTGGTTTAAGTATTGGTTTTGCCCCTCTTTTCAAACTAGTTACAAATTTTTCAGCGCCCGTTTAATAATGTTCTCTACGCTTAGTGAAGTGTCTTGGGAAAGTACCTTGTCAACTACCTTTTCAGATTGCTTTCTGGTAAAACCAAGAACCTCTAATGCAGATAACGCTTCTTCTTTATTTGTATTGTTTGATTGTTGTGAAACTTCGCCTATGTCGTAGACTTTTAAAATCTTGTCTTTTAAATCCAAGATTACTCGCTGTGCTGTTTTAGCTCCAATGCCTTTTACAGACTGTATTGTAGGGACATCTTCATTGGCAATGGCATCCCTTACATCGGATGGGGACAAAGAGGACAACATGGTACGTGCCGTGCTAGCACCAACACCCGAAACTGATATTAACAATCGGAAAACTTCTCGCTCCGATTTTTCCGCAAAACCAAACAGCGTATGGGAGTCTTCTTTGACCAGTAAATCTGTATAAACAAAAATGTTTTCCTCATCAGAAAGTAAGGAAAAAGTGTGTAGGGAAATGTTTAAAAAGTACCCCACTCCATTGCATTCTACAATAGCGTATGTTGGATTTTTCTCAACCAGCTTTCCTCTTAAATGGGTAATCATAAATTACAAATTTTGGTTACTCACCTTGCATTTTTGCCTTTCTTCTTTTTTCCCGCTCCTGGGCATCTATCACCGCTACAGCAGCCATATTCACCATTTCGTCTACACTGGCACCCAACTGTAAAATATGGGCGGCACGTGTTAAACCTACCATTATTGGGCCGATGGAATCTGCATTGTTCAGGCCTTTCAGCAATTTATAGGTAATGTTCGCGGATTCCAGATTAGGAAAAACCAAGGTATTTACTTTCTTCCCGGATATTTTGGAAAATGGAAAGTTATTATTGCTCAATTCTGGGTCCAATGCAAAATCGGTTTGAATCTCCCCATCCACTACCAAATCAGGATTTCTCTCGTGCAAAATCTTGACGGCCTCTCTTACCTTTTGGGCATTGGGATGACTTGACGACCCAAAATTAGCATAAGAAAGAAGTGCCATAACAGGCTTAAAACCAAAGGTTTTGGCCACATTGGCCGTCATCTGGGCAATCTCTGCTAATTCTTCAGCATTGGGGTCAATATTAATCGAGGTGTCCGCTAAAAAAAGTGGTCCGCGATCTGTGATCATGATATTTACCGTACTGGCGTTTTGTACATTTTTGGCCCTGCCCAAGACTTCGAATACAGGTCGCAGTACCTTTGGATAAGCTCTAGAGTAACCGGATATCATACCATCTGCATCTCCCTCTTTAAGCATCATGGCCCCAAAATAGTTACGCTTGCCCATATTGACCCGAGCACTATACTTTGTTTCCCCTTTTCGTTTTCTTAATTCCCATAGCTTCAGTGCATATGTAGCCCTCATTTCCTTAAATTCATCGGAACGAGGGTCTATTATAGGAACTTCGGCATCAAATTCGAGTTCTTCCTTTAAATTTTCAATAGTTTCCTTGTTACCAAGGAGTATGGGCTTGGCGATACCTTCATCATGTACAATCTGGGCTGCTTTCATCACATCCAGTAACTCAGCTTCTGCAAAAACAATACGCTTAGGGTTCACTTTTGCCCTATTGTGCAATAGCCTAACCACTTTATTGTCGTTGCCAGACCTTTGGTAAAGCTCCTCTTCATATTTTTCCCAATCCTGGATAGGCAATCGAGCCACTCCACTTTCCATAGCTGCTTTAGCTACTGCGGGTGGGATTTTAGTAATTAAACGGGGGTCAAAAGGTTTTGGAATGATATAATTTTTGCCAAAAGTCAACCTTGTGGCATCGTAGGCTATATTCACCTGCTCTGGAACAGGCTCACGAGTAAGGTCTGCCAATGCCAAAACGGCGGCTTTCTTCATTTCCTCATTGATCTTAGTTGCCCTAACATCGAGTGCACCCCTAAAGATGAAAGGAAAGCCCAGTACATTATTGACCTGATTAGGATGGTCGGAACGACCAGTCGCCATTATTATATCCTTTCTTGTCTTACAGGCCAAACTGTACTCAATCTCCGGATCAGGGTTGGCCATAGCAAAAACAATCGGTTTTTCAGCCATGGATTTCAGCATTTTCGGAGAAACAATATCTGCAATGGAAAGCCCAATGAACACATCGGAATCTTTCATCGCATCTTCCAAAGTATCAATCTTTCTATCGGTTGCAAATTCTTTCTTTTGGGAAGTAAGATTGTCTCTATCGCTCCGGATAACTCCTTTACTATCCAGCATCACAATATTTTCAGCTTTTGCCCCGAAAGATTTATATAATCGAGTGCACGAAACTGCTGCTGCTCCTGCACCACTCACTACTATTTTGACCTCTTCTATTTTTTTACCTGCAATCTCCAACGCATTCAGTAAAGCTGCCGCTGAGATAATGGCCGTTCCATGCTGATCATCGTGCATTACCGGAATGTCAAGTTCTTCCTTTAATCTGCGTTCTATCTCGAATGCTTCGGGAGCTTTAATATCCTCAAGGTTAATACCTCCAAAAGTTGGGGCAATGGCCTTAACGGTCTCTACAAACTTATCCACATCGGTGGTATCAAGTTCAATATCAATTCCATCGATATCCGAAAAGATCTTAAAGAGAAGACTTTTACCCTCCATCACTGGTTTTGATGCCTCCGGCCCAATATTACCCAAGCCCAAAACTGCAGTTCCATTGGAAATTATTGCAACGATGTTCCCTTTTGCGGTATACTTGTACACATCGTCCTTGTTCTTTTCGATTTCCAAACAGGGTTCCGCAACCCCGGGGGAGTATGCCAATGCCAAATCCCTTTGGGTGGAATAAGGTTTTGTTGGTACAATCTTTATTTTTCCTGGCTGTGGTTTTGCGTGATATAGTAACGCTTCCCGTCTTTGCTTTTCCTTGCTCATATCGTCGAAAATGAATTGGTAAAGTTAGGGTATTCGCTGCTTTTATCTTAAAATCTTAAGAATCAATTTCAACTAAAGGATAAAACCAGAAAAGTAAATTCCTAATGCACTGCTGCAGCATTAATTATGAATCCAATGGATACTCCTTTTTTGCCTTGGTTACATTAAGTCGCATGGCCAAAACAGAGGCAATCACAAAAAATACGGCAGCAAACAACATGGCATTCACCGAATTACCCCCAAGAAGGTTTTTGAAAATAGGGCCAAATGTCAGTGTCTCGATTCCCATGGGAATCACGATCATCATATTCAATATCCCCATGTACACGCCCCTTCTTTCCTGCGGAACCACTTTTGACACCATACTGTACGGGATACCCATCATCGCGGCCCATCCTATACCGAACAATACCATGGGAAACAAAACGTAAACCGGGTCTTGGATATAGGGAATGGCAAAAAGTGCCACCGCAGTACCCAATAAGCTTAAAGCGTAAACTTTTTTACCGCCAAATCGAAGTGTCAACGGAACCAGTACCAGAGCAACAACAGCTGTAACCACGTTGTAGGTCGTGCTCATTTTCGCAGCTTGGGCAGCCGCTTCGGAAGTATCATAGCCCAAAGAAACCCTAAACAAGGGTGTAATAAATTGCCAATACACAAAAAGAGCATACCATTGAAACAGATATACTGCTGATAGCTTCCACATAAATTTGGGCATTTCTTTTACGGCATGTGCAATTTCCACAAAAGGCACCTTAAATCTTTCAGCAAAGGGGAGTGCTTTATGTTTGTTGATTTCCGCCAACTCCTCATCGGTTGGAGGAATTTCAGGTGTTTTTAAAACTGACCATAAAATAGTGGCTACAGAAAGGAACGATCCAATAAAAAAGGAATAATACAACCATTTGGGGACGGTCCCCTCTACTTCTTGCCCTCCACCAAACCAATCTTGGAACAAAAATATGGAGGCATTGGCCAGAAGGATACCTGCTCCAACAAAAAGACTCTGCATCTGATACCCTATACTGAATTGTGATTCGGGTAATTTATCTCCCACAAATGCCCGATACGGTTCCATGGCCATATTGTTCCCAACATCTAAAATCCACAATAAACCTACTGCAAACCATAATGCCGGGCTCAAAGGAAACGCAAACAAACATAAACTTCCCATTAACGCACCTATTAAAAAGAAGGGTTTTCTTCTTCCCCAACGAGGGGACCAGGTTTTATCTGAAATTGCACCAATTATTGGTTGCACAATCAACCCGGTTATAGGTCCGGCTATATTTAAAATTGGAAGTATTTCTTCTTTTGCACCCAAAAAAAGAAAAATCGGGTTTATAGCACTTTGTTGAAGCCCAAAACTATATTGGATTCCAAGAAATCCAACATTCATATTAAAAATTTGCCAAAAGCTTAATTTGGGTTTTTTGATTTTAATCATCCTGTTTGTTTAGCTAGTCATCAATATAGTCCTTGAAAAAATGTGATTCTTACAAGAATATTGCTCAATATAATGTTTTTTCTCCTCGGGTAAAACAATAGGCATGTCTCGAATTCTTGAAAATGCAGCTATTTCTTCAAAAAATCGATGTTTCGCTTCAATCCTGACAGTTTTGTTCTTTTTACTGCAGATTTTTTAAATACTTTTTTAAAGACATCTTGGGTAATTTCCTCCCAATCTTTTTTTGTGAATGCCAACAATTCTGGGTTGGGGTTAAAAAGGGGTTCATTATGTGATTTTGAAAAGCGGTTCCAAGGGCATACATCTTGGCATACATCGCAGCCAAACATCCAATCGTCCAGTTTTCCATCAAATTCAGAGGGAATTTCATTCTTGAGCTCAATGGTGATGTACGAAATGCATTTGCTCCCATCCACCACGTAGGGCTGTACTATGGCGTCTGTTGGGCAAGCATCAATACAAGCGGTACAAGTACCACAATGGTCTGTGACAGGAGTGTCATATTCTAGCTCTAAGTCCACAATTAACTCGGCCACAAAATAAAAGGAACCCACTTGCTGAGTCAATAAATTGCTGTGTTTTCCAATCCAACCGAGTCCACTTTTGGCAGCCCAAGCTTTATCTAAAACAGGAGCGGAATCCACAAATGCCCTTCCATGCACTTCCCCTATTTCCTCTCGAATGAAATGGAGCAAAGTTTTTAGCTTATCCTTTATCACAAAGTGATAATCTGTACCATAGGCGTATTTGGAGATTTTATAGGAGTCAGAGTTTTGTTCCTCAGAAGGAAAATAATTCAACAATAATGATATAACCGACTTGGAACCTTCGACCAGTTTTGTTGGGTCCAAACGTTTGTCAAAGTGGTTTTCCATATACTGCATCTCCCCATGCATATTTTGGTTGAGCCATTTTTCCAGACGAGGAGCTTCCTCTTCCAGAAACTCAGCTTTGGAAATACCACACGACAAAAAACCGAGGCGTTTGGCCTCGGTTTTTATCAACTGCGTATTTTTTTCGGCATTCATGCCATAAAGTTAACCCATAATTTTTCAATTTTTAGCATATGGGCTATTGGGCTTCTTTGATATAGCCCCAGCCTTCTTTTTGTTTCATGATGATTTCATAAATACCATCGGGTACCGAACCTACTCCAGGAATAAGGCCGTCCATGGTCATTTTATGCCTTTTCATGGTCTGTTCGCAAATCACTATGGCCACATTGTCCCTTTTAACAATATCTGTCAAAGTTTCTCCGGCTACGGATGATTTCCTGTCTACCATTTTATAGGCTCCGCTATATATCACTAATTCAAACTCCGATTGCGGATAGGCTTCAGCCATCAATCTTAAATGTTTGGCCGCTGTCCTATGTACATCGGGATTGCTACTAGTTACATCAAATACTACTTTGATCGGTTCGGTTTGTGCCAGCATAATACCCGACACCATTAACATAAATAATACGATTAGTTTTTTCATTGTTTGCTGTTATTCTCCTGCAAAAATGTAACCGCATCCTTCTTCTTGTGCTCTACCCAAGGCCCATACTCCAGAGGGCACTAACTGAATTCCGGGCAGCACAGCATCTTTCCACTCTTCGTAAACTTCAGTTGGATCCTTTTCCATTTGTTGGGCAACTGCTCCACTGTAGACATTCAGCGCCAGATTACAAACGCAGAACATGGCACCTCTACTTTGCATGTCTTTAATCCCTTGAATCATTGGAAGCGGAAAATCGCCTTCTTGTGGCTCATAAAATGGATTACGATCATACGGGGTTCCATCTGCTTTTTTAACGTGGAACATTTCACCC
>QGCX01000167.1_pt1 | contig 14323 bp, 13 predicted proteins | sample 4708031 | NCBI WGS metagenome assembly QGCX01 (sample SAMN08941163, study PRJNA450518) | Sediment metagenome, whole genome shotgun sequencing project. | reverse complement strand
CCATGAATACATCGACCCTGCGCATAAATTAATAAAGCACGCGGCAACTAAGATCGACGATCTTTTCTTGGAATAATCGACTGTCATTGTGTAGCCCCCTTTGAGTTATCTTGATGTTTAATGAACAACATTTAGTCACCTTATCGTTTTAAAGTTAATTATTAAAATGAGAACATGTAAATGTTGACATGTTTGAGTAGACTTAATCTTTGTCATAAATCATGTTTATTGTTGGAATTGGGACAATTTGCTATGATCCCATCGCTTTTCGATATTTGAGAGTTACAAATGAGAGTACTGAAGTACGCAATTTTAGGTTTGTTAAATCGCCATACGATGACCGGCTACGATTTGGCTAAAGACTTTAATTATGAATTAGCCGAGTTTTGGCACGCCAAGCATAGCCAGATATATACGGAATTGAAGAAGCTCTATGAAGAAGGACTGGTTACGTACGATATAGAGATCAGCGGCGAAATCCTGGAAAAAAAACAGTACAGCATTACAGAAGCTGGCAAAGAGGACTTATTACGCTGGCTACACAAAGATGAGCTAATTGGCAAAACAGCCAAAGACGTATTCCGTGTTCGTATGTACTTTAGTAATTTCCTTGATGTGGAATCCCGGATTAAACTGCTAGAAAGTCAAAAAATGCAGCATACCAAACGAAGAAATACCTTAATGAAAACCTCTGAACAGTATTCAGAGGTCCCGGATGTGTCCAGTGATCGCTTCGGTGACTTTATCATTCTCGAAAGTGCAATTATGCGTGAACAAGGCTTAATTGACTGGATAGACAAATGTATTGGCTATTGTAAAAATGCCTTATAAAATCATTCAATCTGGCTCTCCCTTAGGAAAACTCCATCAGTTATGCAATAAAGTTAGTTAATTATTTCATAACTGATTGATAACTCTAATATTCAATAGCAACATCATCATGCGGAATACTGCAGCAAGATAAGATATAACCGTCTGCAACATCTTCATCAGTTATTCCGCCATTATGACTCATTTCTACGTTGCCCTTAACTTTCTTAACTTTGCAGGTTCCACAAATCCCCATACCACATGCTTTAGGAATCGTCAGCCCCACTTTTGCCGCAGCAGCATGTACGGTTTCGCCTGGTGCTATATCGACTTGCTTATCACTTTCGGTAAATACCACCTGGATTAAATCGCCCGGAGCAAGAGCCTCTGCCTCTTCAGCCGCAATTTCGGCATCCTGAACGGCCTGCTCTTCAACGCTTTCTGGTGTCGAACCAAAAGCCTCTTCATGATAACGATCCATATTAAAACCAAGATCCAACAGCATCGCTTTTACCGCTCGCATATAAGGCGTTGGCCCACAACAGAATATTTCTCGCTCATGTAGATCAGGGGTGATCATCAGTAGTTTCACGTCATCTAAATAGCCGCGGTAACCCGACCAGTTTTGCCCTGATTCAATTCGCTCACAAATCAGATGCAGATGAAAATTAGCGATTCGCGAAGACATAAACTCCAGTTCAGAATGGAAAATGATATCGCGTGGTGTGCGGGCACTATGAACAAACGTAATATCAACGTCAGTATTGGTATCGTAAACCCAGCGTGCCATTGACATCATTGGAGTGATACCTACACCGCCAGAAAGAAGCAGTACTTTTTCAGATGGGAAATCGATACTGTTAAATGCACCGACCGGGCCATGAACAGCCAGTTCAGCACCTTCATCAAGATTGTCGTGAATCCAGTTAGAAACTTTCCCTCCCGGGACTCGTTTCACGGTAATAGAGAAGCTGTATGGTACAGAAGGGGAACTGGAGATGGTGTAGGAGCGAAAAACTTGCTCACCTTCGATCTCTAGCTCTAGCGTCACAAACTGGCCGGGCTTAAAAAAGAACATCGTCGGCTGATCCGCCATAAAACAAAATGTTTTGGTATCCCAAGTCTCTTGAATTGATTTAACGCAGCGGACTGCGTGACGGCCGTTGTCCCAAATCTGAGTTTCAACAGGAATAAAAGAACCACTGGTGGTTAAAGTGTTAGTTGAGGTATTCATATCCGGCATCTCCGCAACGGTGTGTTTAATTTGCATCCCTCCATGGGCTAAGCTCATTGTTGAGTTATCTCGGTTGTGCGAATTATCTATTCACGACACCAACTTATCCAAAACAGTCACAGAGTAAAAACTTTTCGTTGGCATGTCTTAAATAGAGTTATTAGATGTCGTGTTTAGACTACTTCACCCAATAGCAATAATGGCAGGATAGCCTCAAGCCATATATTTACCCACAGAAAGTAAGGTAGTTGGCTCAAGCAAGGAAGCCCACGATGGGCATATCGTCCACATTTTCTAGAAGAAGATAGAGCAATGACACAAAACGATATACTCAACATCAGCTACCCGAGCATGGATATTGCTCGAGAAGAGATGAAAAAGATGCTAAGTGAACGTCGGCCCGACTATTCACTTCCTCGTCCTTTATACAATGATCCACTTCTGTTTCGCATTGATGTCGAAGAGATCTTTCAGAAAGAGTGGTTATTTGTCGGCATGACCAGTGAAATCCCTTCTAAAGGAGATTATTTTACGGTTGAAATTGCACAGAATCCGGTACTGATCGTACGTGGTGCCGATGGTTCTGTGAACGCATTTCACAATACCTGTCGTCACCGGGGATCTCGTATCTGCCTGGAACATAGAGGCAAAGTGGCGAATTTAGTCTGCCCATACCACCAATGGACTTATGATACAAAAGGAAATTTGCTGTTTGCCGGTACTGAAATGGGCGAAGAGTTTGATATGCAGCAGCATAAGCTCAAGCAAGTTCACTGCAAAACCGCCGGTGGCTTTATCTTTATTTGTCTGGGTGATACTCCTCCAGATTCCGACTTCGAAGAATTTTTAGCCACGCTCGAAGAATACATGGAACCGTACGATGTCGAAAATACCAAGCTGGCCGTCGAGTCTAATATGTATGAAAAGGCTAACTGGAAACTGGTTATTGAGAACAACCGTGAATGTTATCACTGCTCAGGAAGTCACCCAGAGCTACTGAATACACTTCTGGAATGGGATGGCGCAACAGATCCACGCGCGACTCCAGAATTTGTCAGTTATTGTGAACGCATGGCCACGGAGTGGGACGCCGAAGCGATTCCACACCAGCATAAAGAATTTGGTAAACGTAACCGCCTGGTTCGCATGCCGCTGAAGGAAGGCACGTCAGTAATGACGATTGATGGTTCACAAGGTTGTACGAAAATGCTGGGGCGAATTAAAAACGACAAGCTAGGCTCGTTGCGTATCTTGCATTTACCAAACTCCTGGAACCACATGCAAAGCGACCACTTTATCGTCTTTCGGGTATTGCCTATCTCAGCTCAGGAATCAATGGTCACCACCAAATGGTTTGTACACAAAGATGCGGTAGAAGGCGTAGATTATGATCCAGAAAACCTTCGTCGCGTCTGGGACGCCACCAACGACCAGGATCGTAAACTAGGGGAAGAAAACCAACGCGGGATTAATTCGTTAAGTTACCAACCTGGTCCATACTCGAAAACGTTTGAGTTTGGCGTCATTGATTTTATCAACTGGTATTCAGAGCGCGTTCAGGAAAACCTGTAATCAACCTCCGGTATTCTCTCTAAGGCCTTGTCTCTTCGGTAAGGCCTTTTTACATATAAAAATAAAAGAACCATTGTACCTCGTACGCTCACAGAGCCATAGATAGTAAAGTACGGTAATATTATCTACATTTCATGATGACTTATTGCTCTTTTATATGGTATTCAATAGGTTAATTGAAATGCCGACTACAGAAAGTAGACCATAGACAGAAACCATAAAAAGCAATATGCTGCATAATAACTGTTAGGGTAATTTTAATGATTGAGACCGTTTTTAATATTTTTTATTTCGTCTCTGACGATCAGCAGTCAATTGTTGAACTTGGTGTGGTTGCCCATAAACTTTCGGGTTCTGATGAATATAAAATTAGTTATTTGCAGCAAAACGTGCAAAACGATTCATTAGTATGTATGCGTTACCCTGTACCAGCAGGTTTGGCTGATAAAGGTGGCAAGTTATCTATGGCTCAGTTCAACTCTATGATCCGATTGGGTCGAAGCATTGAGCTGTTTGAAGATATCTTCAAAACACTAAAAGCGCCTGATAACGTACTGTATATTTCAACCCCTGTAGTCGACGATGCACCTACATACGATATCCAATCAGATCATGGTGTTTTATATCTTACTGAACACCAAGGTCACCCTAAATTAGGCGCTGGACATATGAGTGATTACCTAGAGCAGTACTTTGTTGATGGGAAGTTCGATATTGCTTCGTTAATTCATAATGATCATTACGTTGCAATAAAGCAACTTTTTAATAGCCTGCATTATCTCTCTTCCATGAAATTACTTGTCTCGTTCGTAGACACTATGGGGTACCTAGACTTTGGCGAAAGTGGTAATGTTTTTGTTCTATGGCTGAGGAAATATGCGGTATTAGCTGACTTAGATATAACAGAGGAAGAGCTCTGGGAGTTTCGTAACTCCATTTTGCACATGACAAATTTGGACTCTCGTAAAGTGAAACAGGGCAAAGTAGAAAGAGTCAGCTTTACCATAGCACCGACTGGAACAAAAACTTTTAAAGGCCATGATACTAAGTATTTTAACTTTGTGGATTTGATTACGGAATTACAAAGGGCTATGGAAAGGTGGTTGCTCTCATACGTTGAGACTCCACAAAAGTTAGTCGACTTTGTGGCTCGCTATGATCGTGTTGTAGCCGATAGTCGCTACGCAGAATTACCCATACAAACGCTTTAAGATGGATTCGCAACGCTCGGCGGTTTTGGTTTGATTTGGCTTTTGTGTTTACGGTGTAATAGTTGAGTGTTGTGGTAGTGTGGCTCACCACTTACGCGGGCATTATACGTTTAAGGAGAAATCGTGGTCGTCATATATGGAATAAAAGATCATTTGAATCCAATTAAAGCTGAGTTGTCCGATGTGATTCAGAACTCAATGACTCAAGCTCTAGGCTTGCCCGAGGATAAACGAGCTCACAGGTTTATTCCGCTTGATAAAAGTGATTTCTACTATCCTAGCGGTCGCACTGATGCCTACACGGTGATTGAAGTAAACATGATGGAAGGTCGCAAAGTAGAAACGAAAAAGGCACTAATCAAAGCGCTTTTTAGTAGCATTGAATCTCGATTAGGCATTTCACCCGTTGATATTGAAATCACAATTAAAGAGCAACCTTCCCATTGTTGGGGTTTCAGAGGCATTACAGGTGACGAAGCCGCCGACTTAACCTACAAAGTTCACATATAACGCGGCGTTGGTGCTTAGAGGAAAATCGGTAGTGATAAGAGAAATGGATATCTCAGATTACTCGCAAGTAATCGGTTTGTGGTCAACAACAGAAGCGATGTTGTTACGAGATGCAGATTCAAGGGAAAACATAGATAAGTACCTAAAACGCAATCCTAACCTTAGCTTCGTTGCATTGGATGGTGACAATATTATTGGTGCTATTTTAGTTGGGACCGATGGTCGTCGAGGTTATGTGCAACATCTGGCTGTTGATTCAACTTTCCGAGGTAAAGGTGTTGGTGCAAAGCTCATATCGTCAGCAGTGGAAGCTCTATCGAAAGTAGGCATAGCCAAAACGCATCTATTCGTCGCAAATGAAAACATTAATGCGCAGTCTTTCTACGAAAAACTAGGTTGGTTTCCTCGCGATGAAGTTCGTATGTTTTCTTTCAATTCTTCTAACAGTGGCAACGTTTAGTGCGCACATAACAAATAAGGATAAGAGTGATCCACAACGCGGTTTAAGTCCTGGTCCATCGACGTGTCGGCTTACGCTTAGCAGATTTATCACTTCGTCGTGATTTGATTTATTTTTTATCATGTTAACGTTGGCTACTATGTTGGTACTCTAGGTATTCCCATAGCGTTCATTCTGACCAGATTTTAAGGATACTTGTTGACTAATTAGTCAATCTATCCGAGTATTATGTGTCACCACATAGTTACCAGTTGTATATCTGCCCCACTTATTCTAAGCAAAGAAGTAGTGATTAATTCAAGTTCAAGCCTTATCGATTTTGCCAGCATCGTAAACAATATTGTTTGTAGTACTGTTGGCTGTATGTTTTTATCTCAGATTCGTTCTGGGTTGTCTCATTATCAACGTCAATCAGCACGTTATTTCTTTTATTTTTTCCTCCTGTTTGGTTTTGCATTTACTGCAATGGCTATTCGTTCTTGGCTTCCGCTTATTTATTCTGTTTTATTAAACAACTTTCTGTATATGACGGTTGCGTATTTATTGTTATTTGGCTCTATAAGCTGGTATAAGCAAGATATTAAGCCGTGGATGTGGAGGCTTGCAATTATTCATATCTGTTTGTATACAGCGATGCAGATTCTTATCTATCAATACCTACCAAATACTCTTGAATTACGTGTTCAGCTAGCGTTTGCTAATTTTTCTGTTGTGTATGTTTCGAATTTTTTACTTTGCTACAAACATAGAACGTCAAATGGTAAGGGTGAGCTTATGCTAGCTTTATCTTCACTGGTTTGCCTTGTTGCTGCGGGGTTTCCTACTTTTGCATTGGCTTTGACAGGTGAACCTGAATATTACCGTGTCGCTGTTGTTGTGACTCAAAACATCGTCTGCTTCTTTTTGTTAGGCGGACTACTGTCGTTATTTCTTTTTAATCAAATTGACTGTCACTATGAGAGATCCATTCGGGATGAACTGACGGGGTTGTTTAACCGCCGTTACATGAATGAACGTATTTCCCACATACTTCAAAGTGACACACCTATTCAGGGTACTCTGGCCATTGTCGATATTGACCATTTCAAGAAAGTGAATGACCGCTTTGGTCATGACGTTGGTGATAATGCTATCGTTTGTGTTTCTAATATTCTGTCTAACAGTGTCACAAAGAGCGATTTGGTTGGTCGCTATGGAGGTGAGGAGTTTCTTATCTTTATTTTTGATCAAGATTCGAATCAGGCTTTGGTCACGTTACAGGCAATCAATTCATCGGTTGAATCACAAAGCTTATTATCAGATATGAAGGTTCCCATTACTGTTAGCATCTCAGGATACATTACAAAGTGCCTTCATCAGAGCTGATTCAGCTTTGTATATGGCTAAAAGCCAAGGTCATAACTGTATTGTTGGTCATTAAATTTGTCGGTCCCACCGTTTTTATAATTTGGAATGAGCTAAGTTTGATTTTTTATAAATTGAAACTGCCCAATTTCGTGCTTACGGCGCAATAACCCTTACAACCTCACTGTATTTATACACAGCTGCATTGGGCATTATTCTTTGCATTAAATTCCCATCTGACTTTGAAATTGAAAGCGTAAAGTACCCAAGCTTTCTACTCTTTTAATCACTCAACATATCCAGCACTTTTCTGGTGATAGCTTCTGCCATAGCCTCATGCTGATCTACTGGCCAGTGAACCCCTTCGCGGGAACAGGTACGAACGACTTTACTCGCATCAAAAAACTCACAACCCAGCTCCTGTGCTCTCAACCTGTAGTGATGTGCCAACTGTTTCGATTTTTCTTCACTGCCCCTGAAAAACAACCGGGCAAAGCTCCCTTGTTCATGAATAGCCGGAGGAGAAACAAGCAGAATTCCCGATGTTGAACACCCGACCCCTTTCACTTCTTCAACCAGCTCGGCCACAGAAAAAGAAACCTCTTCTGCAGATAAGCCAAAACTGGATTTTAGATCATTAGTGCCAAGCATAATGATAACAAGTTGTGGAGAATGCTCTTTTAAAGCTAACTTCAATGCCGAGAAGCCACTGGTAAAGCCGCACTCTTTATCTTCATAAACAGACGTCCGCCCCGGTTGTCCGTTTTCCACAAGGCGCCATTCTTTGGGAAGATGACATGCCAGCAGCCCGGTCCAACGCTCATCGAGGTTATATCTCCTGTTCTCATTTGGAACAAAACCCCAAGTATTGGAATCTCCAAAGCATAAGAGATTAGCCATCTATACTCCTTAATACAGTTACCATACGTTCGTTACTTTACATGTTGAAAGACAAAATTGTTCAGTTCAGCAACGGTTTTAATGATATAAACGTCCTTTTCGCCCGATTTTGCCAGTAACCGGAGCGTGAAATCTTCATTCCAGAAGCGAGGACATAACTTTAGTATTTTGTAACTTTCTAGTGTGCCTTTCAGTACCGAGCTTCCATCTGGCCAACCTTCTGGCTTTATAAACACTCCTTTCAGGAGGCGTTTTGTTACAAACCAATAGCTGACTGAGTACGGGAGATCGATATAAACTAAAGTATCTGCGGCTTCTACACGTTCATAAAATGAGTCAATGGGGCCGAAACCATCGATAATCCAACTATCTGCACGCAATAGTCGTTCGTGATCCTTATCGAATATCTCTCGTTTTACGCGCTCACCATTTGCTTTATACACAAGAGAGTCTAATTGGTGAAGTTCGATACCAGTTGCAGCCGCTAGTGCTTTGCTTAACGTAGATTTCCCGCTGCCCGGTTTGCCAAAAACGGCTACCTTTTTCATGTAAAATCCTCCAACAGATAGATTTCCCACAAGGTAGGTAATAAAAAAACCCACCTTCTCTGGTGGGTTAATAAATGAAGCTCACAGCAGATCCCACCACTCCTAAGGAATGATGATAATTCGTTCTTTGCGTTGCTTTAGATTCATTTTCATACAACTACCTTCATATAATAGAAAGGCATTGTCAACATCACTGACGCGAAAATTGTCTATGGCTCCAGTTAATCACCAGTTCGACTTCCGGAAGCAGGATACCTTCCGCTTCAATACGTAATATTGTATCCCAGAAACTATCACTTTTCGCCACGTCAACACCCTGTAACCAATGCTGAATACTGGTTTTAACACTGCTAGTTTCATTGGACAAGCAGACAATTCCAAGCCCTGCTAATGCAGTAACAAAATCATCCATATCCACAAGATCTGCATACATCATAAGCCCCATCCCTCCCGAGAAAACGGCGGCCGATGGCCGCCGATTATTCATTTATCAACTGTAAAGATGCTTTTCTGAGTTCAGCCCCTTATACAAACTCCAGCACATCAAAATCAGAACTAGGGTAAACGGGAGCCCTGTTGAGATAGCGCCAGCCTGTAATGCAGTCAGCGCCTCAGAACCACCACCTAATAACAATGCCACTGCAATGATACCTTCGGTAACGGCCCAAAATACGCGTTGTCCCACTGGCACATCCTCTTTACCTCCGGCAGTGATACTATCGATCACTAACGAACCCGAATCAGATGAAGTAACAAAGAATACGAGTACCAGCACGACCCCCACGACAGACAGAAGACTGGTCATCGGTAAGTTATCAAACATTTGATACATAGACAGTGACACATTACTGATACCATTTGCCAATTCACCAATGCCATTTGTCGCCTGATGTATCGCGGTTCCGCCCATGATACTCAGCCACACCATTGTAACTAGCGTTGGGATAAGTAATACCGCAACCACAAATTGACGAACAGTACGTCCTTTCGACACCCGAGCGATAAACATACCGACAAAAGGTGACCAGGATACCCACCATGCCCAGTAAAATACCGTCCAACCGTGGAACCAAGTGGTATCATCACGTCCAATCCAATTGGATAACGGAATAAACTGTTCGGCGTAACCCGTTGCAATTTCGCCAAAAGTATCAAAAATCGCCAGAGTCGGTCCTACTGCCAAAATCAGCGCAGCTAACCCAGCTGCAATAATCATATTAATATTGCTCAGCAATTTAACCCCACCATCGAGACCACGAGCAACGGATATAACAGCAATCGTGGTAACAACAATAATGAAGCCAATTTGCGTACTAATACCACTTGATATACCAAACAAGTGACTTAGCCCGCCAGCCGCTTGTTGCGCACCAAAACCCAGTGATGTTGCTAAACCGAATATCGTGGCAAGAACAGCAAGAATATCGATAAAGTTGCCGATAAAACCCCAACAACGTTCACCAAAGATAGGGAAAAATGCAGAACGGATGGTAAGAGGTAACCCTTTGTTGTAGGAAAAGAACGCCAAAGCTAAACCGACAACGGCATATATAGCCCAAGGGTGGAGTCCCCAATGGTACATTGTTGCGCTCAGAGCCATGTTTTTAGCTTCTTCCGTTCTGGCTGCCACGTTCAGCGGCGTACCGTACCAGTCGGTATAATATGCCACCGGTTCAGCGACGCTCCAGAACATTAGACCAATACCCATACCAGCGGCAAATAACATACTAAACCAGGATAGATTGGAAAATTCCGGTTTAGCCGTTACCCCGCCCAAGCGAATTTTTCCGATTGGCGATACAAGAAGAAATACGCAGAACAATACAAATATGTTACATGCAACAATAAAGAACCAATCAAAATTATTGATTGACCAACTGCGCGCCAGAGTCAAAACATCTTTAGCGCTCTCAGGAAAACTTAAGGTTAAAATGATAAAGAGTAAAATTAATCCGGCACTGGTGCCGAATACCGGGTTGTGGATATCCATACCCCATAATTTTACGTTGTCCTGCCCTGTACAATAGTCAGTATCATATTTAATTCTGGAAACTGACTTATATTTCATCTGGCTATCTATCATACTTTTCATACGATCCCTCTATTTATGATTGCCTTTCATTCCAATGAATAACTTCGACTCAGTGAGTTGCAGTACTTCCCTTCCCTGCATCCTCCTACTACTGATGTATTACGCCCTCTTCGATCAACAAATCAAAAACCTCCTGAGCCATTTCTTCTATCGGCTGGTTGTTGAGCACTTTACCGCCCGATGATTCGGCTTTAGCTGTTGCGGCTTTAAATCGATCCGCTGCACTCTTGGCTTTTACCACTTTCAGTCGCTTCGCTTTTGGCTTAGCTTCACTTACCTCCCAGTTGACTTTTTCCTGATCTAAAATTCTTTCACTTGGCTCTTTCGTGACAATGTCACAATGTTTTGCCCGGCCAAATGCACTCTGCCGAGGCTCCTGTGCCGCAAAATCAACACTCGCTACAAACGGCAGCGATACATTAATCGCCCGTCGCTGTCCGCGAGGGAGAGCTTGCAACACACGGGCTTTACCGTTCTCAACCGATAAAATTTCTGCAACCCCCATTACAATCGGGCACTGCAATTGATACGCAAGAAAAAATGGCAACATGCCGGATGATTCACCGCTTTCGGCTCGCATGCCAGTGAGAACGATGTCCGGCATATTGTCCCGAAAATAGGATGACAGAGTGGTGATTGCATCGTCCTGCTCTTCCTGTGCAAGAACGCGCAGCTGCGATAACCCCATACCACTGTAATAGGAAAGTGCAGGCTCTTGCGGGTTCCCGGCATGAACCACTTCCACCTGGTGACTACCCAAATTAAGCGCCAGTTCAACCGCTCGCGCATCAGTCATTGAGCGACGGGCACGACCCGTATCGGGGTGAGATCCAATAGAAACTAATGCACTGACACGCAGTGTCTCTGTCTGATTACGCTGCATCCTTCAGCTCCTCTGATTGAAATTGTTGTATTAGCGATACCAGAGCTTGTAAAAACTCATTGCTGTCAGCAATTACACTCAAATCAGCTCGCTTCACCATATCGCAACCAGCATCGGTATTAATGGCGATGACTTTGTCACACGCACCAATTCCCTGCAGATGCTGAATTGCTCCGGATATCCCCACTGCGATATAAACACGTGCAGTCACCCAGCTACCGGTTGCACCTACCTGACGATGACGGGGCATAAATCCGTCATCGACAGCCACACGACTTGCCCCTTCCGTCGCCCCCAGTTTCTGAGCCGCCTCATGGAATTTATCCCAATTGTGAATACCATTACCGGCAGACAAAATGAACTCGGCTTCGGTGAGAGGAATCGCCTGCGGGTCAACGGCAACCGCGCCGAGATCTTCGATATATGACTGAGAAACGATCTCTCCGCTAAATTCGACTGGCAGTACTTCGTGGCGGGTTTCATCAATTGGTAGTGCACACTCTTCCGCTAGCAGTAACACACGTGGTGTAGCACGCTTAATATCATTCCTGCCACCACCGGCACGGCATACGGAATATTCTGCATTTACCGACCAAGCCTGCGTAACCGGCCGTTGATCAATCAATGCTGACAAGCGAGCCCCAATCTCAAATCCGCCATGGATACTATCTGGGAACAACCAATGTTTGGGCGTAAATTGTTGTTCAATCTGAGCCAGAATGTGAGCTTTTTGCTCAGGGCAATAGTGGTCAAATAACTCATCTTCAACCAACATCAAGCGGTCGACGCCAGCCCGGTCAAACTGTTCCTCTTTATGAGCACCAAAGACAACAGCCATCACTGCACCGTTACCCTGATATTGGGCAACCAACTGATGTGCCTGACCCAGTACATCTTTATCATGACTGGTCAAACGGCCACCGGCCATATCCGGAACCACAACAATATAGAAATCCGGGGAGTCAACCTTATGCAAAGGTAACTCAGCTTCAGACTGAGCAGATTTTCTCATTCCAAACATGGCAACCGAAGCATGACTATTCAGACGATCGATTCGTTTAATTCCATTTGGTCCTATAAATCCGACTCGATGTGGGTAGCGACGTATTAAACCATTCGGCCCCTGCTCTTCAGTCGGCTTAACCGATAGACTTTCGTGCTCAGGATGCAGTCGGTTACGCATAATCCATTCGGCACGAGGATCTCGTCGTACAATAAATTCACCCATACCCTTCTCCTAGACCACTTCCGTCTCTACTTCTGGTGACCACACATCAACATCAGAAACATCTCCAGATTTTTCCACTAGCATCTCGGCCACCAGTTCTGCGATATCCTTCACTTCAGGACGAGGTTCAACTACCCCTTCCAGCATGGCGGTACACTGCTGACAGCCAACCGCAACCAGCTCAGCTTCCGTTTCCCGAATATCATCCATGCGCATATCAGCAATACGACGCTCACCAGGGATATCAGTAATCGGCGCACCACCACCGCCTCCGCAGCAACGCGAACGGAAGCCGGAACGTTCCATCTCAGCGATTTCAACGCCCATTTGCTTAAGAACTGCACGAGGGGCGTCATACTCACCGTTGTAGCGACCGAGGTAACATGGGTCATGGTAAGTCACTTTCGCTGTAGGCAGCTTACCAACACTGATCAGCCCTTTTTCTACCAATTGATTGATAAAGGTAGTGTGATGCCATACCTGATACTGAGGTTTTTGACCCTCCGGATAAAAATCCGGATATTCATTTTTCAGACAGTGAAAAGCGTGAGGATCTGTCGTAACAATGCAGTCAAAATCATATTTCATTAATGTTTTAATATTGCACTTCGCCAGACGTTGGAATGTCGCGTCATCACCGAGACGACGAGCCACATCACCACTGTCCAGTTCTTCGTCCCCAAGGATCGCAAAATCGACTTTGGCTGCTTTGAGTATTTTTACAAAAGATTTAAGTATGCGTTGGCTACGCATATCAAATGCACCATCCGACACCCAGAACAGGACATCAGCACGTTTCACATCGGCCATTACATTCAGTTCCTGGTCAGCAGCCCAATTGGAACGTTTGTTCGGAGCATGGCCATTAGGGTTATCCGTGAAGATGATATTTTCTAGCACCTCTACCCCTTTATTAGGCGTAGCACCTTTTTCCAGGGTAAGAAATCGTCGCATATCGACAATAGCGTCGACGTGCTCAATCATCATAGGGCACTCTTCAACACAGGCCCGGCAGGTAGTGCAGGACCATAATGTTTCTGCATTAAGAATTCCGCCAACAATCGGCTTATGCGGGTCGCCTTTAGCACACCCCGACTCTTTCCCCGGATATGGGCTCCCAGCGTATTTTTTATCAGTTCCAGCGGCTAAACCAACCACCATATCCTGAATCAGTTTTTTCGGATTCAGCGGCTGCCCGGCAGCAAATGCAGGACATACCGCTTCACAACGTCCGCACTGAACACAGGCATCAAAACCCAAAAGTTGATTCCATTTAAAATCCGATGGTGTTTCTACACCCAGTTTGTCAGCATTCAGATTGACCGCTTTTAGCCCGGTAGAACGTCCGCCGCCGAATCGCTCAGGACGACGGTGAAATGCCAAATGTAATGAACCAGCAAAGGCGTGTTTCATCGGACCACCCCAGCCCATGCCGAAGAACATTTCCCCCAGTCCCCAGATAATAGCGACGAACAAAACCACTGTAGAAAGCAGATTAAACGCATGATCCGAAATTACCCCGGATGCTGGC
>QGCX01000166.1_pt1 | contig 14425 bp, 17 predicted proteins | sample 4708031 | NCBI WGS metagenome assembly QGCX01 (sample SAMN08941163, study PRJNA450518) | Sediment metagenome, whole genome shotgun sequencing project. | reverse complement strand
CCGTTGCTGGCACCCATAGGTGTGCAGCAAGATAACTGGCCTGCTACTGTGGGGGTGATTACCGGTATTTTTGCGAAAGAGGCGGTGGTAGGCACTTTAGATTCTCTGTATGCCGATATTTCCGGTTCTCTAGATGACGAAGAGGAAGGTTTGGATTTATGGCGTTCTACAGTTGAAGCGGTTGCCAGTATTGGTGAAAACGCTTCGGGTCTGGTTGGTGCTTTAGTGGATCCTTTAGGCATTAAAGTCTCTGAATATGGCAGTATTGAACAGGCCGCTGAAGGGCAAGACGTGCGTGCAACCACCTTGACTACAATGGCGGTATTATTTGTGACGCCTTTTGCTGCACTGTGCTATTTAGTGTTTATTTTGCTCTATACCCCGTGTGTTGCGGTTATGGGTGCATTGGTTCGGGAAGCCGGTTCGCGCTGGTCATGGGTAGTCGTGTCATGGAGTACAGTTTTGGCATACGGTGTTGCAACCATCATCTATCAGGTGGGGACGATTATGGCGCATCCGGTTTCGTCTATCAGTTGGGTTATTGCTATGATTGCGCTGATAGGTATCTATTTAGCACTCATTAAACAGATAGGTAAGCCAGTTGAAACCATTGACAGCTCTATGATTATTCCTACACGCGATATCAGCTGCCACTAAGCCTTGCTTAAAGGTTAATAAATACGGAGCCTTTTTAGCTAAGGCTCCGTTTTTTTATGCTTTATATCAAATACATATATGAAATCGACGACTAGACTACGGCCTCAAATAAATATGAGGTAAGTGTATGTCAACTCTCATCGTGTATTCGACGACCGATGGCCATACAAAGAAAATATCCGAATTGATCGCACAAGATCTGAAAGACGAAGTTAAGGTACTCTCACTGGATGAATTTAAAAATTTTCGAGATTATGACGGTATCGACCTTGTGATATTTGGTGCGTCCATTCGCTATGGACACTACAACAAAGAACTTGTTCGTATCGTAAAAGCGAATTTGAATTGGATTCAGTCTATTCGCTCGGTGTTCTTCTCCGTTAATTTAACGGCGCGCAAACCTGGGAAAAATGATCCCGATAAAAGTCAGTATGTTCAGCGGTTTTTAGGGCTTACCCAATGGAAGCCGGATCAGATTGCTATGTTTGCTGGAGTGTTAGATTATTCAAAATATAGATTCATTGATCGGCAAATGATTCGCCTGATTATGAAAATTACTGGTGGCTGTACCGATGGTAAAAGCACAATTGAATATACCGATTGGGAGCATGTTCATCGTTTTGCGGCATCACTGTCCCGTGTGAAATCTGCATCTTTAGGCTAGTGCAATGTTAATACTATAAAGTCGCCGCGGTGACTTTATAGTATTGGTAACTCAGTCGTATACTTCATTCGTTCCATGGCAAAGCTGGAGCTTACATCGGCAAGCTGAACTTGCTTAACTAAGCGTTTATAAAAATAGTCATAGGCTTGGATATCTTTAACGACCACTCTAAGCAGGTAATCGACATCTCCACTCATTCGATATGCCTCGCAGACTTCCGGTAATAGCGAAATTGCATCATTGAATTGCTGCAACCATTCGTCGTTGTGTTCTTTCGCTTTAACAAATACAAACACATCAATGCCTAGATTTAACTGTTTGCGGTCGAGCAGGGCCACTCTTTTTTCAATGTAGCCGCTATTTTCTAGGTTTTGGATACGCCGCCAACAGGGGCTAACGGTTAAATTGACGCGATCGGCAATGTCTTGTACCGATAAGGTCGCATCTTGCTGGAGAATACCTAAAATCTGCTTGTCTATGCTATCGAGCATAAATTACCCTTAAGATATTAATAATTGAAATATATTTCTAATTTTAATCCATAATGAGGAAAAATATAGAATTAAATTGGTTTCACAATGAAATAAAGTAGCTCTTATGAAAGATAGCCAAGAGAAGTGCTGCCCGTTATGACATTAAATAAAAACATTCAAGGTGACCCAAATGCAGAGTTTTGGGCAGAGATACAACGAAACATCATCGTGGATGACACCGATTCCGACAGAATTTACGGCGATTGGACCGCGAGTGGACGACTGTATCGACCAATTGAAATACGGCTATCGAACGTTGCTGGCAGTGTTATGGCAAATACCCATACTGAAGACAGTTATACGGGTCGGCAAATGAGCCGCTGGTTGGCGCAAGCCAATGCCATTATTAAACGTCACGTGAATGCCAGTGCTAATGATGTTTTACTCAATGTAGGCAATGGTATGACGGGTGCGCTAGCAAAGCTTATTCACCTTTTGGGCTATTGGTGCCACGAGTCTCATCGAGGGCTGGTTGCTAAATCGTTAATCGAAAAACCGTTGGTGTACATTACGCATCGAGAGCATCACAGTAATCAAACCATGTGGTTAGAAAGTCTTGCTGAGGTGCGAATTATCCCTTCGTTAGCGGAAGATGAGATCGATTTAGACTGGCTGCAAGCCGATTTAATGAATGAATCCCAAAGAAAAGTAAAAATCGCGTCCGTTACTGCGGCATCGAATGTGACAGGGATTTTTACCCCATTCCATCAAATTGCCCAGCTGATGCATCAACATAACGGTATTTGTTTTGTGGATTTTGCCGCATCAGCACCCTATGTAAATATAGATATGCACCCGAATGAACACGAATACTTGGATGCTATTTTCTTTTCGCCACATAAGTTTTTAGGTGGCCCTGGTTCCAATGGCGTTTTAGTGTTTAATCAAAATCTTTACCATAATGAAATCCCGGAAACACCCGGTGGTGGTACCGTCGTTTGGACGAACCCTTGGGGTCAACATCGTTATATTCGAGATATCGAACAACGTGAATCCGGTGGTACACCGGGGATTTTGCAAACGCTAAAAACGGCAATGGCCGTGCAGTTGAAAGAAGAAATGGGCATCGAACGAATTGCAAGTAAAGAACGCCTGCTCAATGAATACCTGTTTAAACGTTTCGACAAAATGGCCAATATTGAAGTATTGTCGGGTCATCAGCGTGAACGCCTAAGTATTTTTTCAATCGTTTTTAAAAACCTTGATTACAAGCGAGCCGTACAAATTTTAAGTGATGAATTTAAACTTGAAACTCGAGGGGGTTGCGCTTGTGCGGGAACCTATGGTCATCACCTCTTGGGTATTGACCAATGTATGTCTAATTTGATCACACAAAAATTGGATGAAGAAATTGAAAATGAAAAGCCAGGTTGGGTGCGCTTGAGTTTGCATCCATCCATGAGCTTAGCGCAACTGCAAAATATCGCGGATGCTATCGAAAAAGTTTCGGTACTAACGATGAATCACCCGGTGCAACCAACGCCAAATCATGAAAATCTTTGGGCACCTTTGATATGATTTTTTGCTGTTAGGTTTTACTTGCTATCGGTGTTTTCTTTTGGCTGAAGTGGCGAGGGGAGACACCATAGTGTTGTTGAAATCGTCTGGAAAAATGACAAGCATTAGAATAGCCAACTGAATAGCAAGCATCGGTAATAGACGAGCCTCGCTCAATGAGATTTTTAGCGTGGTTAAGTCGCACCTGGTGGATGTATTCATTTGGACTGCAACCGATTATTTTTTTGAACTCTGAGTAAAGTTTACTGCGGCTCATACAGGCAATTTTAGAGAGCTGATCTATTTCAATGTTTTGGCTGAGTTTATTTTCAATGTAATTAATAACACTGCTAATACCATTCATGGTGGGGTCTTTTTTTGCACACTGTTGTAAAAATTCCCGACCCTGTTGCCTTAGCATTCGCGTAAGTAATTCGGTAACACCCAAGTTAAGAACTAAGTCTCTGTCGGCATCGTCATTTAGAAAACTATGCGCCATGCGTATGATTAAATTTTGAGTTGCCTCGGTATGGAATGTATGTAGCACTTGCGCATCATTATAATGCCAGTCGTCCATTTGTTTCGCAGGTAGAGTGATATGATTTAATTTATCGCAGACGTTACGTAATTTTTCCCGACTAATACTGAGAGTAAGGCAACTGGTTGGTGCACTGAGCTTTGCGTCAGGGAAGTCAATTTCAATAGATTCTCCTGGCGCCATTACAAACGATTCATGAGGTAAAAAATCAGCTTTAAATTGTTTATTACCATTGAGGGTTTTCTTACCACTGATCATTCCACAGTAAAGAATTTCTTCGGCTGTTAAAGTTATTTTTTCAGCAGGTTCATAGGTATCATAAATTGAAAGGTCAACGTCGTAACTTTCGTAGAGTACTCTATTTTCTACAAGTGTTTTAGCTGTATGGCGATGTCTGTTTTGTTTGGCGATATCAACTAATTGGTTAATTGAATGCATTGTTAACCTCTCTAGGTGCCATTTATGGTGTATTTATTAGGCACTTTATTTTTATTGTTCTATGGTCTTTTTGGTTACAATCAAACGCTAATCGACGCTTTTTTACATATATTTATTTATAAATTGGATTGTCAGTAAAGTCTTTAAGACTTATGGATAAGTTTTATTTTGTATCAATGTTTAACTCATGTCTAAGCGGTAAGTATGAAAACAGTGTAGCCGTTTGTGATAAGAAATAATTAAAAATATTTTTATCACGTGGAGAGAGATACAACAAAAACAAAAACCAGGAGCACAATTATGATTTATTCAGATCCAGGTCAGCCAGATTCACTTGTTCAGTTTAAGAAAAAATACGGAAATTTTATCGGTGGTCAATGGGAGGCACCAGTCAATGGGCGATATATGGAAAATATTAGCCCTATTAATGGTGAGGTTATTTGTGAAGTGCCAAGATCCGACGCTGCCGACATTGAAAAAGCATTAGATGCTGCACATGCCGCGGCCCCTAGCTGGGGTAAGACTTCCCCAGCAGAACGTTCAAATGTTTTGTTACGCATTGCCGACCGTATTGAACAAAATTTAGAAATGATGGCCGTTGCAGAAACATGGGATAACGGTAAAGCGGTGCGCGAAACACTTGCCGCAGATATCCCTTTAACGGTTGATCATTTTCGTTACTTTGCCGGTTGCCTGCGTGCGCAGGAAGGTTCTATGGCAGAAATAGATGAGACTACTGTGGCTTACCATATTCATGAGCCGCTTGGTGTTGTTGGTCAAATTATTCCCTGGAATTTTCCTATTTTAATGGCAGCTTGGAAACTAGGCCCAGCTTTAGCGGCGGGTAACTGTGTTGTGATGAAGCCCGCCGAGCAAACGCCAGCGTCTATTCTGGTACTTATGGAACTGATTGGCGATTTATTACCTCCAGGCGTTATTAATATCGTCAATGGTTTAGGTGAGGAGGCTGGTCAAGCATTAGCAACCAGTGAACGTATTGCCAAAATTGCATTTACCGGATCAACTCAAGTGGGCAGTCATATTTTAAAATATGCCGCAGATCTTTTAATCCCGAGTACAGTTGAGTTGGGAGGCAAGTCTCCTAATATTTATTTTAATGACATTATGAATCATGGAGACGAGTACTTAGATAAATGTGTTGAAGGCATGGTGCTTGCCTTTTTTAATCAGGGTGAGGTCTGTACTTGTCCTTCACGTGCGCTCATACAGGAAGATATCTATCATGATCTTATCGGTATGGTCATGAAGCGTGCAGAAAGTATTCGACGCGGTAACCCGTTAGACACTGAAACACAAGTTGGTGCTCAAGCGTCTAAAGAGCAATTTGATCGCATTATGCGCTACATACAAATTGGTCGAGATGAAGGTGCAGAAGTTCTAATGGGCGGTAATGCAGCTGTACTTGATGGTAATTTGAATAATGGCTATTACGTTCAACCGACCATGATGTTTGGTAAGAATGACATGAAAATTTTCCAAGAAGAAATTTTTGGACCGGTCATTAGTGTGACTACCTTCAAAGATGAAGCCGAAGCCTTAGCTATTGCCAACGATACCGAATTTGGTTTGGGTGCTGGCGTATGGACACGAGATATGAATCGCGCGTATCACATGGGGCGTTCAATTCAGGCCGGTCGTGTTTGGATGAATTGCTATCATGCTTATCCTGCACATGCTGCATTTGGCGGCTATAAAAAGTCTGGTATTGGCCGGGAAACCCATAAGAAAGCCTTGGAGCATTACCAGCAAACTAAAAACCTTTTAGTCAGTTATAGCGAAAGTCCTCTCGGGTTCTTCTAAATCTTTATCGCATTTCCCTTTCGTATGTTTTGGGCGCGTAAGCGCCCCTTTTTATTTGAGACCAACCCATACCGCTTTTCTGACTTTTCAAACCTGATCTGTTGTCGTATCGTGGGTGGCTATTATGTTGCGACAAAGGATTGTAACTTTGACACCCTATACTTTAGAAACAGTCAACGAGCTTAAAAAGTCACTTGAGTTGAAACAGCCTTCCCTAAGCGGGGATCATATGACGCGACTTCATCGAGCAATTAGCTGGCTTAAATGTGCTGAAGAGGCTAACAGTGTTGATATTGAATTTATTTCTTTATGGATTTCCTTCAATGCCTGCTGCTCTATAGATCAAAGTGGTGACCAGCCTTTGGCTCACCGTCAACAGTTTCAGCGATTTATTGCCTTGCTGGTCAAGCATGATCATCAAAAAAGAATCTACAGTTGTTTGTGGGAAGAATATTCAGGGCATGTAAAAGCATTGATTAAAAACCCGTATGTTTTTCATGCCTTTTGGGTGTCTAAACGTAATGGTGATGATGTTTGGCATGAACAATTTGATCAATCTTCTTTAATGGCATTGAATGCACTCAGTCGTCAACGCGTGGAAGAACTCAGCGCCATTGTTTTAGATCGATTGTTTGTCTTACGTAATCAGCTTATTTATGGCGGAGCAACGTATCAAGGGCGTATCAATCGACAACAAGTAGAAGATGGTGCAGGTTTGCTGGGTACATTACTGCCGATTATGATCGAAATTATGATGAATTCCGGTGGTGAAGATTGGGGTAATATTGCTTACCCCGTTATCAATAATTAACCGATTAGCAAAGGCTGACACCTTGCCTTAAAGCTTATAGGGCCGAGCTGTCAGCTACATTACGTGTTAAGTTTATCGGTTCTGCATCTACTACAATATTGTCTTCTATTCGAATACCGCCAAAACTTTTTAATTGGTTTATTAAATCCAGATCACACCCGTGGTCTTTAACGTCAGTGGTCATTTTGTCGATTAACATAGGAATGAAATAAAGCCCAGGCTCGATGGTAATTACCATGTCTTTTTCCAATGTTCGGGTCATTCGAAGAAAGGGTGCATGGTCACCTGGCGGTTTGGTTTTTCCATCTCTGGATATTTGTCGTCCGCCAACATCATGGACATTCAAACCTAAAAGGTGACCAATACCATGAGGGAAAAATACTTGAGGGATTTTCTTTGCTAACTGTTCTTCTACGTTAAGTTTACACAGGCCAGAATTTAACAGTGTGTTTGCGCAGTAAGTTAACGCTGCTTCATGGATATCTTCGTAGTGCGCGCCAGGTACGCATAGGCTATTGAGTTGTTTTTGATACTCGTCTACCGATTGAAGTAAGCCTTTAAATATCCCCTCATCGTTTGTAAACGTCCGGGTAATATCACTGGCGTAGCCATAATGCTTAAAGCCTGCATCAATTAATAACGTTTTTGACTGAGTGGGCGCATGAATTTTTTTGTGTTCATAGTGCAGCACTGCTGCGTTTTCATTTAATGCAATGATGCTGCCATAAGGCTCTTCAATTTGCTGTTGTTGTGTCGCTGTTAAAAACGCTAGGTGAATATCGTATTCACTCGCGCCATTGTTGAAGGCATTTTTGGCGGCAAGGTGGCCTTTGATGCCAATGTTATTAGCATACTGTAATTGCTCAATTTCCCAGGGTGTCTTAATCGCGCGATCGTAATTTAACCACTGAATGAGTGCTTCAGGGTTAATGATTGCACCCGTTGCGCTATCAATACTTTCCGGTTGCGGCGATATTATTGCGCACTTAGTTGACAGTTTTTTTAACCAGTTTGAATCTTTTGCCGCCACAATTGTCCAATCGCCCACCCATGGGCCATCAGGTTCTTTAGGCATCACATGCCAAAAATCTTGCTGTGCCGGCCAATAAAGCGAGCACTGCTGATCCTTGGTGATCAATAGCCATGTGTCTGGCGCAATATCATAGGGTAGCCACTGCTGGGCAATTGCCGCGGGGTGAAAAGGGTGGCTAAGGTCATCATTTTTATAGTAGGTTAATTGCCCTGAATGTATGGCAATAGCATCGAGATTAAATTCGTCACAAGCCTGTGTATATCGGTTTAGCAGTGCGGTTAAGTGTTGGCGATAGCGTTCCATAGGCATCCAATAAAGTAAAAGTTAACGGCAGTTTAACGGTTAGCAGGCAAAGGAGACAATAATGAAATGCTTGGGCATTCTTGGCGGTATGAGTTGGGAAAGTACAGCTCATTATTATGAGTTAATCAATCAAGGCGTTAAAGATGCGTTGGGCGGCTTACACTCGGCCGATATTTTAATGCGCTCGGTTGATTTTGCGGTGATAGAACAATGGCAGAATAAAGGCGACTGGCAAGCCGCTGGCGACTACTTAGCCAGTTGTGCCGCTGGCCTTAAAAAGGCCGGGGCCGAAGGTCTTATTATTGCGACCAATACTATGCATAAAGTGGCTCAAACCGTCGTCGATAAGTCTGGTCTTGAGTTGATTCATATCGCTGACTGTACGGGTGATACGCTTGTCGAGCAGGGGCGTAAGAAAGTTGCTTTGCTGGGTACAGCGTTTACCATGGAGCAGGATTTTTATAAGCAACGCTTGATCGATCGTTTTGACTTAGACGTTGTCGTGCCAGATGAGTACGAAAGGGCAGATATCCATCGGATAATCTATCAGGAGTTATGTCTAGGTAAGGTTAACGAAAGCTCACGGCAACGATACATAGAAATTGCTCAAAATTTATACGAGCAAGGCGCCGAAGCTATTATCCTTGGTTGTACCGAGATAGGTATGCTACTGGACGATTCAGTGACCACTATTCCTCTGGTCGATACCACAATAGTCCATGCATCTTATGCTGTACGATGGATGCTAGAACCAGAGTAATAAATATTTCTTGGCAAATAAAGTTCGTTTGTTAGCTGTGTTATCATCGCCTACCTGCAAAGAGTAAGGTTATTCAATGAGTAGTGTACAAGCAGTATTGTGGGATATGGATGGTGTACTTCTCGATTCAGAAAAATTGTGTCAGCAAGCCTTTGTTGATGTCGTCGGTCGTGAAGGGTTAGTCGATAACCCGGCGCAAAAATACCTTGAGACGGTAGGGCTGAATCACAAAAGTACGGTTGATTGGTATATGCCGTTGGTGAAGCAACGAGATCGCGCTGAGTATTTTTATCAGGCGGTCCGTGATCGCTATACCCAAATAATAGAACAAGAATTAGAGTTGAAATCCGGCGTGCTTGAGTCCCTAAATGCGGTTCAAGCATTGGGTTTGCCACAAATGGTAGTGACCAGTTCAAGTTCAGCTATCGCAAATGAAAAGCTAAATCGCATGAATATTCGCGACTACTTTGTTGATGTGATTGGTGGTGATCAAGTTGAGCAGGGTAAGCCTAATCCAGAGCCCTATTTAAAAGCCTGTGACTCTTTAAGTCTTGCACCTGAAAATGCATTGGTGGTTGAAGATAGCCCAAATGGTGTTGCTGCCGGTGTTGCTGCCGGTGCTATGGTGGTTCATGTGCCTGATTTATTAGTGACTGACCCCGCTTGGGTTAATGAAATATACGATGCGCTAGAGTCGTTACTAGAATTTCCAGACTGGCTGTTAATGCAACAGGGTAGGGACTGGGTATGAACCTAGACGCAATTGAACCCCTTAAGCCCTTAGGAATTACATTAGTTAAGGTTAGCGACGATAAGGTGGAGTTTCATCTGCCGATTAACGGTAATCGAAACGACAAGGGAACGGTATTTGCCGGAAGCCAATACTCTGCTTTAGTGATTTGTGGTTGGTACTTAGCCAGTCATTGGGCGGAACACAATGGCCTGCAGCCTCAGGTTGCGGTAAAAGACAGTCATGTTAACTATCCAAAATCGGCTCAAACTGATTTAGAGGTGTGTGCTCGTTTTGAAGCAATGCCAGATCTGCGTCCGAGTGGTCATTGGCGTGCGTTAATTATTGTCGAAGCCAAAGATATCAACGGCGATATCGTCAGCCAGCATAAGGCGGATTACCGAATTCTGACCGCATGAAGAATGTACCCTTAAACCGGCTGTTAATTCAGCCGACTGTGCAGTTGAAATGGATCGAGCAGCATCGAGAAATCGAATTGATGTTAACTGCGGATTTGCAGCTACGTTTTGATCGTCTCTGGAAGTGCTATAAAAATAGTCAATTTGGACATATTCATGCCTTTTTAAATAGTGATTTAGCTTGCCAATTGAACTTGGTTGAGGACGATGAGTTGTTTGCTTTGGTTGTTGGTGCGGACTATATAGCATCCCATCACAACAGTTTTGGCTATGTTATCAACCAACCGAATCTAGTGTGGCGTATCTGAAATTCACTGTAAATATTAGCCAATGAGTGTCCTCATTGCTGTCAATACATCTTTTCGATCACTAAATGCTTAAAAAAGCATTTCACTAGCTGAAATTTACAATGCTTTCGACTACTCTACTGCGCTCGATTTTGCCGTATAAGAAATGCTTGTGTTTGAAGATATTCGACCGTTTAATGATACCGAAGCTCGGCCAGTTCTAACTGAAACTCTAAATGATCCTGCACTTAGTAAAGCTATTTCAGCTTGGTTGGCGCCGGGTTTAAATCGCAAAGCGCCATGGTTTATTCGCCCAGTGGTAAAAAACGCGCTTAAGCTCTATTTCTGGAGCGCAAAAGATATCGATGGCTTCCAAGCAAAGCTTGCACCCATCGTCAGTCGTTTGCTTAAAAAGTCTGTTGAATCATTCTCAGTTCACGGGCTCGAAAAACTAGATAAATCTAAAGCCTATCTGTTTGTTTCAAATCATCGCGACATTGTCATGGACCCAGCCATGCTGAACTGGGCGTTGCATCAGAATGGTTTTCAGACGGTTAGAATCGCCATTGGTGACAACCTGCTCAGTCAGCCATTCTCCTCTAATTTAATGCGTTTAAATAAGAGCTTTATTGTGAAACGCGGTATTAAAGGCCTTAAAGAGCGATTTAAAGCAGCGCAAAAACTATCTCGTTATATCCACTTTTCGATATTAGATGAAAAAGCCAATGTTTGGATAGCGCAGCGCGAAGGCCGTTCAAAAGATGGCTATGATCGAACCAACCCCGCTATTATTGGAATGTTTAGCTTAAGTAAGCCAAAAGCACGGCTGTATTCTGATTATATTAATGAATTAAATATCGTACCTGTTGCCATCAGTTATGAGTTGGATCCTTTAGATACCGCCAAAGCCAAAGAATTGTTTGCTCAAGAAACGACCGGCGAATATAAGAAGCGCAAAAATGAAGATATGAACTCGATTGCTCGCGGTATGACCGGCTGGAAAGGGCGTGTACATCTGGAGTTTGGTGATGTATTAGCAGGTGATTTTACCAATGATGATGATGTTGCTCAGGCTATTGACCAACAAGTACATCATCTTTATAAGCCTTTTGAGACAAACGAATGGGCCCAGGCACAACTGAGCGGCAATGCTTCAGACGCGACGACAAATAAGAATATCGAAGAACTCAAGCGGCGAGTGGCGCGGGTACGAGAAGAATTAAAGCCTTATATTTTAAAGCAGTATGCCAATGGTATGCGTATGAAAAACGGCCAAGAACCTCTCTGATCGGCTTGAATCATTTCTATTTCGCCTTTGCTAAAGGCGAAATATTGACGAATTAAATCAGCTGTTGCTACAGATTACTGACCTAAATGCGGGCTTTGGGCTAGTGCTACGGCATATTTCTTTATAAAATCCCGCAACTTTAAAAAATTAGGTTGGTACTAGAATGGGCAGAGCATATCAAAACCGCAAAGAGTCGATGGCCAAAACTTCAGATATGAAGGCCAAGATTTACAGCAAATACAGTCGTGAAATATATGTTTGCGCTAAGTCTGGTGGTGTTGAGTTGTCAGGTAACCTTGCATTGGCCTCTCTAATTGAGCGAGCAAAAAAAGATCAAGTACCCGCGCACGTAATTGATAAAGCGCTTGATAAGGCTCAAGGCGGTGGCGGTGAAGATTTCTTTGTTGCGCGATATGAAGGCTTTGGCCCTGGCAATACTCTAGTGATTGTTGACTGTTTAACAGACAATCCAAACCGAACTTTTGGCGATGTTCGTTCATGTTTTAACAAAGTTAAAACTAAAATTGGCGGGCAGGGTTCTGTTAGTCATATGTTTGACCACAGTGCTATTTTCGTATTCGATGGTTCAGATGAAGATGCGATTTTAGAAGTGCTGATGGAAGCCGATGTTGATGTAACCGATATTGAATCGGATGAAGGCAAAATAACTGTCTTTGCACCTAACACTGATTATGCGAAGACAAAACAAGCGCTTACAACTGCTTTTGAAGGTTTAACGTTTGAAGTTGATGAGGTGCAATTTGTACCGCAGACGACGGTTGCTATCAGTGATGAAGATAAAGAGATGTTCGATAAATTTTTAGATTTATTGAATTTTCTCGATGATGTTCAAAACGTTTATCATAACGCCGAACTTTAATTTTTACTGGCACAATTAAACGACTTAAATCGGACATAAGCAGACCGTCGCTGTCTGCTTATTTGAGCAAGCAAGGACATCTGATGTTAGACATGCGTCAAATATATCGAGTAGTCTTTTACGGATTGTTAATCACAGTTCTGTTGCTTTCGCTGTTGCCAGTCGAGCAGCCAAATTTTTCTCCGAATGATAAAATCAATCATATTCTAGCCTACGTCGGATTAACCACCGCTGGTTTTCTTGCCTATCGTAAACTACTCATGGTTGCCGTTATGATTTTTCTATTTGGTGTATTAATTGAGTTACTACAAGGTTTGACGGGTTATCGGTTCTTAAGTCTTTATGATATTTTTGCAAATACTTCTGGCATTGTATTAGCCTGCGCTGCTATTTTATTAGCAAAGGTAATACAATTGAAATATATACAGGAATGAGTGGTATGAAAAAACGTAACATTGCTCTTGTTGCGCACGATAACAAGAAAAAAGAACTCGTTGATTGGGCAAAAGATAAGCAGTCGCTTTTTTCAGAAATTGGTATTTATGCAACGGGCACTACAGGTAAATTAATTCAAAAAGCATTAGACCGACCTGTGCAGCGATTGTTGAGCGGTCCATTGGGTGGTGATCAGCAAATTGGTGCTAAAATCGCTGAAGGTGAGATTGATTTATTAATTTTCTTCTGGGACCCATTAGAACCACAGCCACATGACCCTGATATTAAAGCACTTTTGCGTATTGCTGCGTTATATAACATCCCAGTGGCATGTAATAAAGCCAGTGCAGACTACATGATTCATTCGCCATTGCTACATAACGACTATTCACCAGATGTTCCAGACTTTTCCGCTTATATTAATCGTCAAACTACGATCGTATAAATCCGACATGTCTACATCTATCGTGACTATTTTATATAGTCACGAATTCCATTGCTGTAAAATTTTTTTCACCTGTTACTGAAAGTTTACTGAATCTGTTATTTTCAATGCCTAATGTCTGCGCCTTTGTAGCTGTATCCAAATTCACTATAGGGTAGTCTTGTGCGCGGTTTTTTTCAGTTAACTTAAGGTTGTGCTTTGAAGCGTCAAACCCACCACCATTTTTTTGAAGATATCATTGCTATCTTTACTGGTTCACTTTTTATTGCCATCGGAGTTTACCTATTTCGAACCTGTCATTTTATTACTGGTGGTGTCACGGGTATTGCCTTATTGTTGGTGCATTGGCTGCCTCTTACCTTTGGTCAAATTTTCTTCATCTTAAATATTCCTGGATATTATTTGGCTTGGACCCAAATGGGTAAGCGCTTTACCCTCTATACCTTCTGTTCTGTTGCTTTTGTTTCATATTTAACGGATAAATTGCCTCAAGTTTTTTCAGTATCGTTATTAGACCCAATATTTGCAGCAGTGTTAGGTGGTTTACTGGTGGGTACAGGTATTTTGATTTTATATCGGCATGTTGCCAGTCTGGGTGGTTTGGGTGTGTTTGCCGTGTTTATTCAGCAGCGTTTTAACTACAGTGCAGGGAAGTTCCAGATGATCGTCGATGTACTGATTTTATTGGCAGGCTTTTTTACAGTTTCGTTTAATGTTTTTTTGTTGTCGTTGCTTAGCACGGCGGCACTTAATATGGTCATTTGGATCAACCATAAACCTGGGCGTTACCAAATTACTTAATTTTCAAGAATGAGAACTATTTGCATTACTGGCGGTCAGCTATTAGACTTTACTTAATTAATATTAATGAGTCTCATGAAATGAA
>QGCX01000165.1_pt1 | contig 14479 bp, 12 predicted proteins | sample 4708031 | NCBI WGS metagenome assembly QGCX01 (sample SAMN08941163, study PRJNA450518) | Sediment metagenome, whole genome shotgun sequencing project. | reverse complement strand
GTCTCCGTCAGCTGCCGTGCGCGGCCATGGCGGCGGTCCGCCCCCGCCACAGGCGCCTGTGCCGGACGATATCACCGTGCTGCGTGCCGACCCGGTCGGCCGTTACGCCTTGCGCATCGTCTTTTCGGACGGACACGACAGCGGGCTCTATAACTGGGACCTGATCCGGAAGCTGACCGTCGGCGACGCAGCCGTTACTGCATAAGACTCGGCAGGTGCGACTGGTCGGCACTGGCCTGGCGCGCCATGGCCCGGCGCAGCGGCCCGATCTTGTTGGCGGCCGTCATGGCAAGGCCCCGCAGCGGTTTCAGCACGGCATTGTCGTTTGAGAAGGCCCGGTCGATCACGTCCATGAACAGGGCGACGCTCGTCATGTCGAAGCGGCGCCACTGCTGGTAACGTTCCAGGGCAGGGGCCGCGCCATGATCGAGGCCGACCTCGCGGGATTCCACCATGATGTCGATCAGCGCGGCGACATCCTTGAAGCCGAGGTTCAGCCCTTGTCCGGCCAACGGGTTGATCCGGTGCGCTGCATCGCCCAGCAGGGCCACGCGCGGTCCGGTCATTGCCTGGGCCAGTCGCATTTTCAGAGGATAGGAGATCACCGGCCCGTCGATCGTCATGCGGCCGGCGAAATCCCCGAACCGGGCGTTCAGTTCGGCCTCGATGTCTTCCACCGGCATTCCGGCCAGCGCTTCGGCGGCGCCGCGCTTCATGTACCAGGCAAGATTGGCCCGGTTGTCGGGCATCGGCAGGGTGGCAAAGGGGCCTTCCGGCATGAACAGCTGGCGGGCGATGCCTTCATGCGGCCGGTCCAGTTTCACATTCGCGGCAAAGACCGATTTTCCGTAATCGTGGTCTTCCGTCCCGATGCCGAGCGCCGTGCGGACGGAGGAATTTACACCGTCGCAGGCCGCCACAAGGCGCGTCCGGATCCGGGTGCCGTCTTCGAGCAAGACCGTCGCCGGACCGGGCCCTTCCTCCAGGGCCTGGAACCGGGCGCCATTAAGGATAACGAGGCCCTGATCAGTGCCTGCAATCTGAGCAGCAACCTGGTCCAGCGCCTGCTGCAGGGCCGCTGACGGGACCATTTGTCCTAGGGGTTGGCCGTCATCATCCTGTGGCAGGTCCTCATTTCCGAAGATCACCCCCGGTGCGCCGAAGACATGACTGCCACCGTCGATGGCTTCCAGGCCATTCAGTGGCTCGGTGGCGCCTTCGAGCAGGGGATGGACCCCGGTCGCCCCCAGCATCCGCCAGCTGCCGCGGACAATAGCGAATGTACGGGTATCCGTAACAGGCGCTGCAGAAGGGTCGCGCGCATCAATGAGGATGGTGGAGAAGCCGCGCTGGACGGCAAGAACCGCGAGGGAGGTGCCAACCGGTCCGGCCCCGACAATAACGAGGTCTACGGGTTCGTTGGACGCAGGGGATGGTTTCGACATGATGACTAGCTACGCCTGTCTCAATCGCTCGTCCAGCGGTGGTAAGGATTTAGGCGTTTCGCCACAACACTGCACATGTTTTGACCACGAGTCTCGAGAATGGCCCTCAGAGCAGGGGCGCCAAGCGACTTTCATGGGCACCCGAAATCATATCGGTGATGGGAGAGCGCGGGGGGTCCCGAGCTCCGAAACCTGCGACATGGAGGGGCCGAATGGGCCAGTTACTGAAAAGAATAACGCGCGGGGTGGCCTTGCTGCCAGCCGTTGCGTTCACGGGGGCGCTCGCATACGCACAGGAGGCAGATCTGGAAGCGCGGCTATCGGCGCTGGAAGAGTCAGTGAGTGCCAGTGCGAGTTCCTATGTCGATAACTCCTACCTGTTCCTGATCGGCGGTATCATTGTCATGCTGATGGCGGCCGGCTTCCTTTGCCTGGAAGTTGGCCTGGTGCGTTCCAAGAACGCTGCCATGCAGTCCATGAAGAACGTGCTGCTCTATTCGATCGCCGGCCTGATGTTCTGGGTCGTCGGCTACAACATGGCCTATCCTGGCGAAAGCATCATGGGCCTTGTTGGCACGACGCCGGGTCCGTGGGCACCTCCGCCGCTTGACCAATCTCACGGCGACTACGCCGCCTCGTCCGACTGGTTCTTCCAGATGGTGTTCGTGGCAACGGCTGCCTCGATCGTCTCCGGTACGGTTGCCGAGCGCGTGAAACTGTGGGGCTTCCTTGCCTTCACGGCTGTGTTGACCGCATTCATCTACCCGATCGTTGTGTCCTGGGAGTGGGGCGGCGGCTACCTCGACTCCGAATGGGCCTTCTCTGACTTCGCTGGTTCCACGCTGGTGCACTCTGTCGGCGGCTGGGCAGCACTCATGGGCGCGATCATCATCGGCCCGCGGACCGGCAAGTATTTCGGCAAGCAAATCCACCCGATGCCGGGTTCCAACATCCCGCTCGCCGGTCTTGGTACTTTCCTCCTGTGGTTCGGCTGGTTCGGCTTCAACGGGGCTTCGGAGCTCGCCGCTGGCGGTATCCAGAGCATCAACGACGTGGCTGCAATCTTCGCCAACACCAACATGGCGGCTGTCGGCGGCGTGCTGGCTGCAACGATCACGACGGCGGTCCTGTACAAGGGCAAGGTCGACGCAACCATGGTCTTCAACGGTGCAATCGGCGGTCTCGTGTCGATCACGGCTGAACCGCTGGCCCCGAGCATGGGCGCCTCTGTCCTGATCGGTGCTGTCGGTGGTGTCCTGGTCGTTGTCAGCGTTCCGCTGCTCGACAAGTTCAAGATCGACGACGTCGTCGGCGCCATCCCGGCTCACCTGGTTTGCGGTATCTGGGGCACGCTCATCGTCGCGGCTTCCTACGGCAACCACGTCATGCCGGTGGAAATCGACGGAGCTCTGCAGACGAGCTACTTCGGCCAGCTGGTCGGTGTCCTTCTGACGGGCGTGTTCGTGTCGGTCGCTTCGGTGGTCGTCTGGCTTGCCCTCAAGTTCACGATCGGCATCCGCGCGACCGAGGAAGAGGAAATGGCCGGTATGGACGTTTCCGAAGTTGGTCTCGAAGCCTATCCGGACTTCACCAACGCCTAAGGTTGCGGCTCTCCAAAACGAAAACCCCCGGCAGGACCTGCCGGGGGTTTTTTCATTGGGGGAGGGCAGGGCGGCCTGGTCTTGTGGGGATCAGGCGGAACACCGGCCTGCCGGTGGGAAGATCGATAAAAAGAACTTCATCGGGGGCGTTAACTGCAGGGGCATTTTCATTCATTTCCTGCGCTTTTCCGAACATAACCGTTAACAGCGCAAACGCTGTCGAGGCGGTCAGTGCGCGCGCCTGAACGTGGCGCCTGTTCGTGTCGGTTGGGATTCCCGTGTCACCCGCCGCCGGGCCGGATGTTCCGGTACGACGAGGGATTTACGGCCTTTCGAAGGACTGGAAGCAAGGAAGACGAGCGGGCAGGTCCCTGTTGCTGCGGGGGCAATTCCGGCCCGGAAAGGGCCCGCGGAAAACGTTAATTCGGCGCTGAAAAAGAGTTCAGCGCATTTGCCCAGAGTTAAGGTTGATGGGTCAGATTGGCCACTCCACCGACAACACGGAGCCGTCCCCCTTCATGACCGACTATGCTTATGATGATGACGCACCCCATTTCAGCGTTAGCGATCCTGTCTGGCGCATCCTGACGGGTGCTGCCGCGTTCGCGATCGGCGTTTTCATCTGCGGCAGTGTCGGTTCCTATGTCGCGACGGATCCATCCTGGAATGCGGCGACCGATTCGGACGTCCAGAACCTGTTCGGACGCTCCGGTGCGGTCTTTGCCGATCTCGCCCGCCAGACACTTGGCTGGTCGGCCTGGACAGCCGGTCTCGCCCTGATGATCGGCGGGGCCATGCGCACCGTGCTGATCGGCGCGCCGCGCATGCACCGCTGGGTGAAGGGCTTCCTGTTCGTCCCGTTTTCGGCCGCCTTCTTCGCCGCCTGGCCGGTGCCGCAATCCTGGCCGCTGAGCGCCGGACTTGGCGGCGTGGTGGGCGACGGCATGTTCCACTTTGCAGCCATGCCGTTCCGCGCGCTGATGCTGCCATCCCCGGAAAGCTGGGCGGCCTTCTTCCTCGGCACGCTGGCGCTTTGGGCCGGTCTGTCCGCGCTTGGTTTCCGCCGCGGCGATGCCCGTCTCCTGAAACATGCGGCGGCCACGTCCGGGGCCCGCGCTGCCCGCCGGGCGAGTGGCGTCGGAGGTGTCCTGTTCGCGATCGCCCGGGCCTTCACGCCGAAGCGCAAGATGGCACTGGATGACGAGATGATCGATCCGCGTGACGATCACGCCCGCGTCGTGCTGACCGACGAGGACGAAGCCCCCGGCTTCCTGCGCAAGCGCGGCAAGAAGGTCATCGAGATCGAGGATGACGAGGATTACGACGACGAAGAGGAATACCTCGGCGACGCCGACGAAGACGATTACGACGACTATGAAGACGAGATCGACGACGAAGCCGACGACTATGATGACGAAGATGAAGGGCAGGAACGCAAGCCGCTCTTCACCCTGCCGAAGCCGAAACCCAAGCCGAAGGCCGCGTCACCGCGCGTCTCCAAACCAACGGAACGTCGTCGCAAGACGGGCCGCCTGCCGACGATCGACCTCCTGGAACAGACAGCTGAACGCGCCGATTCAATCGACGAGGAAGCGCTGCTCGCCAAGGCGGCCAAACTGTCGGACGTCCTGAAGGAGTTCGGCGTCCGCGGCCGCGTCAAGGAAGTGCGTCCCGGCCCGGTGATTACCTTGTTCGAAATGGAACCGGCCCCCGGCGTGAAATCGTCCCGCGTCATCTCGCTGGCAGACGACATCGCCCGTTCGATGAGTGCAAAGTCCGCCCGCGTTGCCGTTGTGCCGGGCAAGAACGCCATCGGGATCGAACTGCCGAACGAAGACCGTGACACAGTCTACCTCCGCACCCTGTTCCAGTCGGACGCCTATACCGGGTCGCGGGCCAGCCTGCCGATGGCACTGGGCGAAGATATCGGTGGCGTGCCGACCGTGGTCGATCTCGCCAAGATGCCTCACCTGCTGATCGCCGGTACAACCGGTTCGGGTAAGTCCGTGGGTGTGAATGCGATGATCCTGTCGCTGCTCTTCCGCCACACGCCGGAACAGTGCCGCTTCATCATGATCGACCCGAAAATGCTGGAACTCTCGATCTATGAGGGCATCCCGCACCTTCTGGCGCCGGTCGTGACCGATCCGAAAAAGGCCGTGAACGCCCTGCAATGGACGGTGCGCGAAATGGAAGGCCGCTACGAGCTGATGTCCAAGGCGGGCGTGCGGAACCTGGCCGGCTTCAACGATAAGGCCGCGAAATACCGCAATGCCGGGGAAGACCTCGTCCGCAAGGTTCAGACCGGGTTCGACGACCGCGGCAAGCCGGTCTATGAGACGGAAGTCCTGCCGACCGAGCATATCCCGAACATCGTGGTCGTGATCGACGAGATGGCTGACCTGATGCTGGTGGCCGGCAAGGAAGTGGAAGGCTGTGTCCAGCGCCTCGCCCAGATGGCGCGTGCAGCTGGCATCCACCTGATCACCGCAACGCAGCGTCCGTCCGTGGACGTCATTACCGGCACGATCAAGGCAAACTTCCCGACCCGTATCTCCTACATGGTGACCACGAAGATCGACTCCCGCACCATCCTCAACGAGCAGGGCGCCGAACAGCTGCTTGGCATGGGCGACCTGCTTTACCAGGCACCGGGCCAGAAATCGACGCGCCTGCATGGCCCGTTCGTGTCCGACGAAGATGTCGGCGCGGTCACCGACTGGCTGCGTGACCAGGGCGAGCCGGATTATGTGATGGATATCCTGGAAGCGCCGGACGACGGCTCCACCGGCTCGGCCGTGATGGATGCGATGCTCGGCACGTCCACGGGCGACGAGGAAGACGATCTCTTCTCGCAGGCGATTGCCATTGTTGTCCGTGACCAGCGCGCTTCGACGTCCTATCTCCAGCGTCGTCTGAAGATTGGTTACAACAAGGCGGCAGGGGTCATCGACCGGCTGGAAGAAGAGGGCATCATTTCCGCGCCGAACCATGCCGGTAAACGCGAAGTCCTGGCCAATGGTCGTCCGTCTCCGGAGTGACCGGCGCCTGAATAATCTCACCCCGTTAAGGTGGGCAGTAGGGGCAACCCCCGTTCGCTGTAAAAGGCGAGCGGGGGTTTCACTTTATGGCAGCGCAGCTTTCCGGGTCGGCGGCCGGGCGGGTATCCCCGTAGAAGGCGAGGTCCGGATATTCGCTTATCAGGGCCATTGTGACGCCATTGGTCCAGCCGAAGCCGTCCTGGGTTGGATATTCGCCGCCGCCGCCGGGCCGGTGTTCCAGCATGTCGTACTTCTCGACCAGCTTTCCGCTCTCGCAATAGGAGCGGGCGACGGTGGCGAGCCAGCGCCGGGCAATATCACGGGCGAGCGCATCATGGCCGTAGCGTTTCAGGCCTTCAATCACGATCCAGTGCAACGGCGCCCAGCCGTTCGGAGCGTCCCATTGCTGTCCGGTCACCAGAGGTGTGGTCAGCAAGCCGCCGGGGGCCAGCAATTCGTCATCCACCATGTCGGCGGCAATTGCAGCCTGTTCGCTGGTCGCGACGCCGAAGAAGAGCGGATAGAGACTGGCGGCGGAAACACGACCCGTGGTTGTTCCTGTGTCGAGGTCGAAATCCATGAGCAGGTCCGAATGGCCCGGCAAAGCGCGGAACATGCCGGATTTCCGGTCGCTGGCGCGCTGGCCGTAATCCATCGCACAGGCGGCCTCCGCCGCGCGCAGGCAGCCTTCGGAGATGGCTTTCTCCAGGCCGTAGAGCAGGGCGTTCAGGTCGACCGGAACAATCCGTGTCGTCCGGATGCTTGAAAGGTCGTCCGGGTCGTCCAGCCAGCGGGATGAGAAATCCCAGCCGCTTTCGGCCCCGGCGCGCAGGTCGTGGTAAAGCTCTTCATCCGGCCGGTCTGTTTCGTCTGCTCTGGTGTAATCCTGAATGTAGGATTCGTCCCGCGGCACGGCTCGCCCGTCCCAGTATCGGCTCAGCACGATGCCCTCCGCAAGTGCCACGCGGTGCGGACCGGTGGTCCAGTAAGCATGTTCGGTGCGCAGTTCCGGCAAGTACCGGGCCCAGCCGGCGGCAGGATCGTCCGGCGACAGCAGGCTGACCATCATGAAGAAGAACGGCGGCTGCGACCGGCTCAGATAATAGCTGCGATTGGCGTTGGGGATGTGGCCGGTCTCGCGGATAAGGGCCGCGAAATTGTCGACCATGTCCTGCTTGATTTCGTCATGCTCCGGCCCGAGGCCGAGCATGGTGAAATAGGCGTCCCAGTAATAGACTTCCCGAAATCGCCCACCCGGAACGATATAGGGGTGCGGCAGCGGCAGAAGTGACCCGTCCGACGTGCCCGGATCGGCAGACCGGGTCAGGTGCGGCCACAGCGCGTCGATATGCTCTGCGAGCGTCAGGGTCTCCGGCAGGTCGACGCTGCCCGTCGGTTCCGGCAGACGGAACCAGCGCCGGACGAATCCGGCCAGCGCTTCCTCTGTATCCGGATCTTCCTCTGTGAACGCCGTCAGGATCTCCGCATCCGGTGCAAGCGGTTCGGCATCGACCCAGTCTTTCGGATCGACCACGCCGCTGAGCGCCACACGCTGGAACAGGCCCGGATAGCGCAACGATGGCGGCGCGGCCCGCTCCGCTGCAGCCGGCCGCTCTTCCGCAGACGGTACGGCCATACAGGCTGCAGGTGCCGCGAGTGCCAGGGCGACCGCAGCGAAACGGGTGACCAGTAACCCTGGCCACCCGGGGCCATCAGCCCATCGGATACTGGATCTCTTTGGTGACCGCATTGCAGGCCTTCATCACATCGTCAGCGAGGGTGAGGTCGGCCGCCGCGAAGATGTCGTCCAGCTGGTCGAATTTCGACACGCCGACAATCGTGGACGCAACGAAGTCGTGCTGTTTCGACCAGGCTGTTGCCAGGGTGACGACATTGATGCCGGCCTCTTTCGCGATCTCCATGAAGCGGGCTGTGGAGGCGAGGGATTTCTCGTTCACGAACCGCTGCGCCATGGCCGCCTGACGCCCGCCGATTTCCAGGTAGCGCGAGAAGCGCGCCCCGTCCGGCCGGGCCCCGTCCTGGTATTTGCCGGACAGCACGCCGCCGCCGATGGGGGAGTAGGGGATGAGGCTCACATCTTCCTTGCGGCAGACTTTCGAGAGCGCATCCTCGAAGCGGCGATTGTTCAGGCTGAAATTGTTCTGGATCGTTTCATAGCGCACCGTGCCGAGACGGCTGGACGCTTCGAGGCTTTTCATCAGGCCCCAGGCGTCCTCATTGGAGCAGCCGGCAATGCGCACCTTTCCGGCCTGGACCAGATCGTCCAGCACTTCCATCGTTTCATCATAGGCCGTGCCATGGTCCGGCCAGTGGGTCTGGTAAAGGTCGACATAGTCCGTTCCGAGACGGGTCAGGCTGTCCTCGATGGCCTTGGTAATGTTGTGGCGGTCCAGCGCAGTCATGCCAGCGCGCTGGCTGCCCTTGATCCAGCCATGGGACGGGCCGCACACCTTGGTGGCGAGGATGATGGAGTCGCGGTCCTTGGTCTTCAGCCACTTGCCGACGATTTCCTCTGTGCGGCCGGCCCATTTGGTGTCGGGTGGCACGGGATAGTTCTCGGCCGTGTCGTAGAAATTGATGCCGGCATCGAAGCTGGCGTCAAGAATCCGCAGGGATTCGGCCTCGTCGGTCTGGGAGCCGAACGTCATCGTGCCCATGCAGATGTCGGATACATAGATGGCGCTTCGGCCGAGGCGGCGGTGTTGCATATTGGTGTTCTCCCTGTCTTGCTGCGGCGACACTAGCGGCCAGAAACCGCATTACCAGTGGTGAGCGCGAACAAATTCGCGATCCGCCAGCCTGCTCACTCCGTCCCGGTCAGCAGTTGGGTAAAGTCGATCACTTCGAATCCGTGCCCCGTGGCGCGGACGAATTTTTCGAAATCTGCCCGCGAGACGGCCGTGGTGCCGGTATTGGTCAGCGGGTGGAAGTTTACCGGGTCATGGTCCATCAGTGCCGCATCGACCAGGAACCGCACGCGCTTGCCGGTGTCATTCATCAGGGCGAAGGCGGTGACAGAGCCGGGCGTGACGCCAAGAAGCTCCTCCATCAGCTCCGGCGGACCGAAGGACAGGCGCTTCGTGCCGATCAGGCGGTGCAGCTTGTTCAGCTTCAGTTGCGAGTGCGCCTCCGCCGCGATCAGTATGATGGCGCCGTCCTTGTCCTTCAGGAACAGATTCTTCGTATGCCCGCCCGGCATGCCGGCTTTCAGGTCGCGGCCTTCCTCGACAGTGAACACGGCGTCGTGCCAATGCGTGGTGTGGGCGATGCCCAATTCATCGAAGCGGGCGAACAGATCGTCGGGGGTTGCCGTCATGGGCCCCTTTGGGCCAAGACTTGTGGCCTCCGTCAAGCGGTGAGCCTCCCCATGTTTCTTGATTGCTACAAAATCTATGATGTCGCGCCGGATATGGTGCCCGCCCGGTCAAATCGTGACTGGATGGACGCCTTTACAGACCGGCATCCCTATCGCTGCCTGCCGCTGACCATGGCAAACTCCACGGGCTGGGAATTGCTGGCGCCGATGGACATCAAGATCGAATGGAATGGCGGCCCGCGGAATGAGGACATCCGCCTGCTGACCCGCGGGGACCCGCGCGCCATCGACAGCTTTGCCGGGGCGCACTTTGCGCGCGGCATCGTCACCTTCCATACAGGGCACCTGTTCCGCACGCCGCCCGGCTGGGGTGTCTGGGTGACCGGCCCGCCGAACTGGCCGAAAGACGGCATCTATCCGCTGACGGGCCTTGTCGAGACCGACTGGCTGCCATTTCCCTTCACCATGAACTGGCAAATGACCCGCAAGGGCAGCGTCGTGTTCGAAAAGGGCGAGCCCTTCGCCTTCATCACACTGATGGAGCACAAGAAGCTGGAAGAGATCCAGCCGGAGCGGAAGTTGCTGCGCTCCAATGAGGAACTCGTGAAGGAATATACCGCGTGGACCGAAAGCCGGGCGGACTTCAACAAACGCCTCGGCGAAGGCGAGGAAAACGCCATGAAGGCGCGTTGGCAGCGCCACTATATGCGCGGTGAGAAACCGACGGGCGACAAGGCTGACAGCCACCAGACCAAGCGCCGCCTGCAGCCGCCGAAAGAGATTTCATGACCACAATCCGGGCCTATGCGCCCGCAGACCTGCCGGCCCTTCACGCGATCAACGAGCAGGGGGTGCCGGGCGTCAGCCGCGAAACGATCGAAAGCCTTGGCACATGGGTGTCGCTGTCCGAATGCCTTGTCGCCGTCGATGACGCCGACCGCCCGATAGGTTTCCTGAATCTCGTCCCGCCTGGAACTGCCGCCTATACCAGCGACAATCTCCGCTGGTTCGAGGCGCGCGGCGGCAATGTGAATTATGTCGACCGGATCGCCATCGATGAATCTGCGCGGGGCCAGCGGATCGGCGAAGCGCTCTACGAGGCCGCCTTTGCCGCCTGCGCCCGGCGCTATGGTGCGATTGGCTGCGAAGTGAATCGCCTGCCGCCCAATCCGGGCTCGCTGCGCTTCCACAAACGCCTCGGTTTCACCGAAGTCGGCGGCCAGGCCTTCGTGCCGGGGGAGAAGGAAGTGATCTACCTGGAGCGGGCACTTTAAGGGATCAGCTCTTGCGGCCCGCCTTCTCGGCAATTCCGCTCGTGCCCTGCCGTTTTTCCAATGCTGCCGCCACATCATCAAGACTGACGCCCCGTACGCGGAGGGCGACGAGGGCGTGGTAGAGCATGTCGGCGGCTTCGCTGGCGACGCGGTCGTCGCTTTCTTGGCGCAGGGCCTGGATGAATTCGCCGGCCTCTTCCTCCGCCTTGTCCGCGCAGGCGCCGACGCCTTTCGACAACAGCTTCGCCGTCCAGGACGAACTTGCATCGCCGGTTTCGGCGCGCGTATCGATGGTCATGCCCAGATGGGCGAGGGCTTCGGCGAGGCGGTCGGCGGATCCGAGAATAGACATGGGCGTTCCTTACCCTCCTTCCGCGAGGGGAGGAAGCCTGCCAGCTTGACGCGGGCGCGGGGCGCGTCACTTTTATCCTAAACAAGGAGGATTCCTGATGAGCGACCGGGTGACGATCACGCATCTTGAGGACGGCATTGCAGACGTCCGCATGGTGCGCACCGACAAGATGAATGCGCTGGACCCAGCCCAGTTCCAGGCACTGGCCGATACGATCGAAGAGCTGCATGGCACCAAGGGCCTGCGCTGCGTCGTGCTGTCGGGGGAGGGACGCGCCTTCTGCGCCGGGCTGGACCTGTCCAGCATGTCCGGCAATTCGTCGGGCGACGGGGAGAAGAAAGAAGGTGGGGCAACGGGCAACCTTGCCACACGGGCTTTTGGTGAGGCGAACCTCGCCCAATACGTCGCCTGGGGCTGGCGAAAGCTGGAAGTGCCTGTGATTGCTGCAGCGCACGGCGTTGCCTTTGGGGGCGGATTCCAGATCCTGTCGGGCGCGGATGTACGCTTTATTCACCCGGATACGCGCTGTGCGATCATGGAAATGAAATGGGGCCTGGTGCCTGACATGGCGGGCTTCCCGCTGTGGCGCGGCAATGCGCGCGACGATGTGATCCGCGAGCTGACCTACACCAACCGGGAGTTCAACGGCCGCGAAGCCCATGCCATGGGCTTTGCCACGCACGTTTCCGACACGCCGCATGAGGACGCGCTGGCGCTGGCCCGGATCATCGGCAACAAGAACCCTGCGGCGATGCGGGGCGCGAAGACGCTCTGCAATGCCATGGCAGAACTGTCGGACGCAGACCTGTTGATGCTGGAAAGCACCGAACAGCTGAAAGTCATCCGCACGCCAAACCAGATGGAAGCGGTGATGGCCGAGATGCAGAAGCGCAAGCCCGTCTTCGCGGAATAAGGAGCAGCCCGGCCAACCCGGCCAACACGGCCAACACGGAATGGCCCCTCAATACGGGCGGACAGGTGCTCCGGCGGCGTGCAGCGCCCGCCGGGCATCTGCCACCGTCGCTTCTCCGAAATGGAAGATGGAGGCGGCCAGCACGGCCGTCGCCCCGCCATCCAGAACGGCGGCGGGCATGTCGTCCACGCTGCCGGCCCCGCCGCTGGCCACAACCGGAATGTTTACAACAGATGTGATCGCTTTCAGCAGCGGGATGTCATAGCCGGATTTGGTGCCGTCCTTGTCCATGCTGGTCAGCAGGATTTCCCCGGCGCCGCGCTTTTCAGCCTCTTTCGCGAAGTCCACCGCGTTGATGCCGGTGGCGGTTCGCCCGCCATGGGTGAAGATCTCCCAGCGCCCGTCATCGGGGCCGCCCACGCGCCGCGCGTCGATGGCGACGACGACAGCCTGGCGCCCGGCCTTGGCGGCGCAGCGGGCGATCACGCCCGGGTCTGCCACCGCCGCGGAGTTGATTGCCACCTTGTCGGCGCCGGCCCGGAGCAGCGCCACCAGGTCGTCCGCGCTGCGCACCCCGCCGCCGACCGTCAGCGGCATGAAACACTGTTCTGCCGTGGCCGAGACGATGTCCAGCAGCGTGCCGCGGCCCTCATGGCTGGCGGTGATATCGAGGAAACAGAGCTCGTCTGCGCCTTGCGCGTCATAGGCCTTTGCCAGTGCCACGGGGTCGCCCGCGTCTTGCAGGTCCACGAAGTTGACGCCCTTGACGGTGCGCCCGTCTTTCACGTCGAGGCAGGGGATGATGCGGGTCTTGAGGCTCATGGGCATGGCTTTAGCCGGGATCACCGCCCCCGCAAAGCCGCGATCTGTCCCACACCTTATCCAACACCGCGATCCCCGGCCCGGCACACCGGAGAAAACACCGGATACACACCGAACAGACACCGGATAGATGAAATTTCATCGATCGGCTGGAGCCGGCCTTAAGCATGATCATGCATAAGCCGGCGCATGGGAATGGAATGGTGTTGGATGCCGCCGCGCGATGTGCGCCGGGCGGTCAGGCTCGGAGCGATCATTACGGTCGCCTCCGTCTTCTTCACGATTTTTCCCATCTGGGTCTGGCTCCAGATCGATCCCGTGATCCGCGTGCGGGACATCTATATCTCCTGCATCGTGCTTCCGACGCTGATTTCGCCGACCTGCAGCTTCTTCGTCCTGCGTGCCCAGATCCGGGCCGAGCGGCTGGCGCATGAGAACCACCGGCTGGCCAATCATGACGATCTGACCGGCCTGCCGAACCGCCGGGCCTTTTTTGCGCGGGCAGGGGATCTGCTGACCCGGTCTCGTTGCAGCACGGATATTTTCGCCTGCGCCATTGCCGACATCGACAATTTCAAATGCATCAACGATACGCAGGGCCATGACAGGGGCGACCGGGTGCTGAAGGCCCTGGCCGCCGCGCTGACGGACCTTGGCGCCGACAATGTCGTCCTCGCCCGTCTTGGCGGGGAGGAGTTTGCCGTCGCCGGCAAGTTTGCCAGCGAAGCGGCCGCGCGCATCTGGTTCGAGGCGCTGGTGCGCGAGGTGGAACACCGCCATCCGGGGGGCCTGCCCGTGACGATCAGCCTTGGCTGGTGTGTGGCGGAGACGGGGGAAACCCTGTCGTCACAGCTCAGCCGCGCAGACCATGCGCTTTATGAGGCAAAGTCCCGCGGCAAGAACCGCGCAGTGAAGACACCGCCTGCCGGGTCGCGCGTGGTGGCCGTGGCCTGAGCGGCCCGAAAAGCAAGGCGCGGAATTTGACTCCCCGCCACGTCCCCCGCATGTCTGGGGCATGGCTGAACACGATAAAGACGACGCCGCCCGCTGGGCAAGAATGGTTGACGCGGAGGAACGCGCCTTTGCGCTGCTGGACGCGGTCGAGGCCGCGGGCATCATGAAACCGGGCCGCACCGAGGGCGAGGTGGACCGCGACATCGAAACCATCGCCGCAGAGGATTTCGGCATCGCGCGCAACTGGCACCAGCGTCTCGTGCGCGCCGGGCCGAACACGACCTGCATCTTCTCCGACCGGCCGGACGAAGTGACCATCGGGGCGGAGGACACGGTCTATGTCGACATGGGCCCCGTCTTCGAACAGGCCGAGGCAGACGTCGGCCGCACCTATGCCATGGGGCAGGACCCGGCCCGCCATGCGCTGGTCGCCGCACTGCCAGACGTGTTCGAGGAGATGCGCGCCTTTGCGCTGTCCAAGCCGGATGTGACGGGGGCGGAGGTTTATGACTTTGCCTGCCGCGCGGCCGAGGCGCGGGGCTATCATTTCGGCGGCAAGATCGCCGGGCACACCGTGGGCGAGTTCCCGCACGCCACCTGGCCGCTGGAACAGGCCCACCAGCGCCTCTGGCCGGACAATCCCGAACCCCTCAGCAAGCCCGACCATCTCGGCCGCCCCCGCTACTGGATCCTGGAAGCCCACCTCGTGGAACCGGGCCGCCAATGGGGCGGATTTTACG
>QGCX01000164.1_pt1 | contig 14506 bp, 18 predicted proteins | sample 4708031 | NCBI WGS metagenome assembly QGCX01 (sample SAMN08941163, study PRJNA450518) | Sediment metagenome, whole genome shotgun sequencing project. | reverse complement strand
TCTTACCACTTCTATTAAGGATGTAAAATGTGTTTTCAGTAATTAGTTTTGGCTTCACAATAAGTTCATCTCCATCTTTTCTACTGCTCATCCAACTATCCGCCAATTCCAAATCCGTTACTTTCTGTGGGTTCTCTCCTTTAAAATTGCTTTTGTATAAAAAATAACAACGCTTGCAAGCGCCTCTATCAGAAACAAAATACAAAGTGTCCTTGTACGAATAATAAGTCCAATCCACAGGGTACAGGTCTGTGATGTTTTTTTTATCGGAACCGTCGAGATTCATAGAGTAAACCTCGAAATTATCAATGTCGGCATCTCTTAAAACATTGTAAACCAATCCCATTTCGTGTTGGGAAGTGTTCTCTTTTGAATTACAGGATAGCAGTAATGCCAAAAGTCCAAGAATAGTAATTCCTCTTACCATGATGTGTTTAGTTTGTTTTGAAATTTTTGCAAGGTTGAATTTACTAAACTCTCCGAAATTTTAAAATGAGAGCATGCTTTTTAAGCTTTGGCCTTGGTGTGTGCGTAATATTTCCGTCGTAACCAGAATGAAACTTTGACCAACAAGATGAGTGCGGGAACTTCCACCAAAGGTCCAATAACTCCAGCAAAGGCCTGACCTGAGTTTAAACCGAACACGGCAATGGCCACAGCAATGGCCAGTTCAAAATTATTTCCTGCAGCTGTAAAGGCCACTGAAGCAGTTTTATCATATTCGGCCCCCATAGCTTTGGTAGTGAAAAAACCAATGATGAACATCAACGCAAAATAAATCAATAAAGGCACTGCGATAATCAAAACATCCATAGGTATTTCTACAATCAGTTCTCCTTTTAATGAAAACATAATCACAATGGTGAACAACAGAGCAATCAATGTAATCGGGGAAATAGCGGGAATAAATTTTTCGGTGTACCAAGTTTCACCTTTGAGCTTCACAAGGATTTGACGGCTCAAAATGCCCATTAAAAAAGGAATTCCTAAATAAATGGCTACGCTCTCGGCAATAGTACCAATAGAAATGTCTACAATGGCACCTTCGAAACCAAAATAGGGTGGAAGTATGGTTATGAAAATCCAAGCATAAAAACTGTAGGCGAAAACCTGAAAAATACTGTTTAATGCTACCAATCCAGCGCCGTATTCGCTACTGCCTTCGGCCAAATCGTTCCAGACGAGTACCATAGCGATGCACCGAGCCAAACCGATTAAAATAAGTCCAACCATATATTCGGGATAATCCCTAAGAAAAATGATAGCAAGCGCAAACATTAAAATTGGCCCCACAATCCAGTTTAAAAGAAGGGAAATGGATAGGATTTTAGTGTTCTTGAACACTTTGGGTAGCAATGAATACTTTACTTTGGCCAAGGGCGGGTACATCATCAAGATTAACCCGATTGCAATGGGAATATTGGTGGTTCCACTGCTGAATGAATTCACAAAATCGGGAAAACTTGAAAAAAAGTAACCGATTCCAACCCCCAGGGCCATGGCTGCAAAAATCCAAAGGGTCAGGTTTTTATCTAAAAAACTTAATTTTTTGGTGGCCATTATTTCTTTATTTGAGAAAAGACATAAAACATTTCAGTGGCAATTTGTTTACTACGCTCACTGTATTTTCCAGCTTGTTGAGGGGTTTTGTCAAACGCTTTAGGGTCTTCGTAAGTGATTGGAACGCGCTTTTCCGCTCCCGGTACAAACGGACAGCCCTCATCCGCTTGGGAGCAGGTCATTATGGCCGCAAAGTCAGATTTTGGGTTGAAATCATCATCCATTCTTTTAGAAAAGCCAATAACTGGATGCTCGTTTTCTGCGAATTTGATGCTGTAGACTGGATTTTTGCCCTCGGAAAGTGTCTTCACTTCAAAACCAGTGTTGGCCAAAGTGGTCGCCACCATTGGAAATAGGGCAGTAGCCTCGGTTCCACCAGAGTAGCACGTTATGTTTTTTATCTCAAAATGATGCGACATAGTTTGCGCCCAAACTTGCGATAAATGACTTCTTCGGGAATTATGGGTGCAAATAAAATTGAGGCGGATAGGCTTTTTATTATTTACCCTTTCCTGAATGTAATCAACAAGCAATAACAAGGTTTGTTGCCGCTCCGCCACTATGGATTGCGTATCCAAATTGGAGATAAAATCGTTCAATACCGTGTAATGAGACATATTTTCTGTTTTGAATTAGCAGCATCCGCTACCTGGAGTACAGCATTCAGAAGTTTGTACTTCGGATAATTTAACTTTTGGTTTTTCAGCAGGAACACCGCATTTTTCTCTTGCCAAACAATCAGTTTGCTTGGTAGTCAATAAGAAGTTAGTTCCGTCAAAGTCAAGTCCAAATTTTCCGATAGTATCACCTTGATATTCCACTTCTACCTCCAAATCTCCAATGTCCAAAGTTTTTTGGGACAGCTCAATGATATGTGTCAGTTTTTCAGGATGAAGTCTGTGATCATAATCATTTGCATCCCAAAGCTGGAAATTCACCACCTCTTCATTGCGTACGGTACCACCACAATCAATAAAATGCTTGGTTATTTTACCAACTTCGGTAACATGGAAGTGGTTTGGCACTAATTCCCCGTTGGGTAATTGGAAGGCAATGGTTTCTAATTGATTTAAAGCTGATTTTACTTCTTCTAACTTCATAACTATATCTATTTATTGTAATATCACGATTAATGGGTTCAAATTTTTTTAGCAGCAATCTTTTTGATTCAGGTCTTGGTCCAGAAAGGTGGACATCACAGTCTTCATCTTTTTCCAGTTTTCGACATCAATACAATAGCAAACGCTAGTCCCTTCAACATTTCCTTTGATTAATCCTAAATTCTTCAATTCCTTTAAATGCTGAGAGATAGTGGGTTGCGCCAAACCGATTTCATCTACCAAATCTCCACAAACACAGGCATTCAGTTTAAACAAGTACTGTAATATGGCAACACGCGCTGGGTGACCAAACACCTTGGCATACTGCGCAATTTGATTCTGCTTGTCTGTGAATATTTCAGTTTTGGTTAAGCCCATGATTATAATTTATTCATTGCAATATTACGATTAAAGGATTAATGACCAAATAATTTTTTGAAAAATATTTCATAATGATTTGAAAAATGTATGCAATTCGCTCTTATTCTTATTAAATTGCGTTATGCATAACAATGCATAACGATGATAATTTGGCTCTAAAGAAAAAAATATATCTGGATTACAATGCGACTACACCGACCGAGCCTCGCGTGGTGGAGGCAATGCTGCCCTATTTTACCGAAAATTTTGGTAATGCCAGTAGTGACCATTCCTTTGGGTGGTATGCCGATGAAGCTGTTGAAATTGCGAGGAATCAGGTAGCCAAACTTGTGAATAGCAGACCTGTTGGATTGACCTTTACCTCTGGCGCTACAGAGGCGGCCAATTTAGTGCTGTTTGGGTTCTGTAAAAAGAATAGGAGCAAAGGAAACCATATTATTACTTGCAAAACAGAGCACAAAGCGATTCTTGAAACATTGGAGGCTTTGGAAGCCGATGGATTTGAAGTTACCTATTTGGATGTTGACGCAAATGGCAATGTTGATTTGAATGAGTTGGAAGAATCCATAAAATTGTCTACAATTTTGATTTGTCTGATGCTGGCCAACAATGAAACAGGCTTGATTCATCCTATTAAAATTATAACCGAATTAGCGCACTCCAAAGGAGTAGCTGTAATGTCTGATATTACACAAGCTGTTGGTAAAATTCCAGTAGACCTGGAGGATTTGGGAATTGACATAGCTATTTTTTCATCCCACAAAATATATGGTCCCAAAGGAGTTGGTGTCCTTTACTTAAATAAAAAAAATAATATCTCCATCGAAAAACATTTATATGGGGGTAATCACGAAAAAGGAGTTCGCCCAGGGACCTTGAACGTACCGGGAATCGTTGGTGTAGGTGAAGCTTGTAGCATAGCTCAACAAAGCATTGAGGAAAACCGTCAAAAACACTTGAACTTACGAAATAAACTGGAGCATGAACTTTTAACAATAGAGGGGACAGTCATCAATTGTGTAAATGAAACTCGTTTGCCCAATACCACCAACGTTTCCTTCAAGGGAGTGGATGGCACCAAACTACTTCACTATTTGAACATTTTGGCCGTTTCTCGCGGTTCTGCCTGTACCGCGAACCAAGTCAACCCATCCCACGTGTTAAAAGCAATGGGAATTGAAGATGATATTGCTTTAGCCAGTTTACGAATCAGTACAGGGCGAAACACTTCTTCTGAAAATATTGAAAAAGCCGTTTTTGAAATTAAAAAAGCCGTCAACCAACTAAAAACTAGTATTGTATGAGGGAGTTGGATGTCATCACAGCAAAATATCAAGAGTTAAAAGCACAGGATATTCGGTGTGTTTTGGCTACCGTTGTACACGTTGATGGTTCCTCTTATCGCCGAGCAGGCGCAAGAATGTTGGTGGACGAGTATGGAAATATTACAGGAGCCATCAGCGGAGGCTGTTTGGAAGGAGATGCACTCAGAAAGGCACTTTTTGCCTTGGACAGACAGGAAAACAAACTGGTCACTTACGATACCAGCGACGAGGATGATGCGGTAATCGGAGCACAATTGGGCTGTAATGGAATCATTCAGGTGCTTTTTGAACCCATGGATTATACCGATGCCAATAATTCCTGTGAACTTTTAAGAAAGCTTGCAAAAGAAGAAGTTCCAATGACCATTTCAATTGTTTTTGATTTGGATAAAAGCCAGAAACAACTCGGAACCATTTTGATTGCAGATGAAAATCATGCTGTTGCGAGCAAGCAAATACCTGATAATTTGCACAAAGCTTTGCTTTTCAAAAGCAAAGAGGTTATCAATGAGGGTAACTCCTGTTTTGGAGAGCTGGAGATTGGTGATCACAAGCAGTATGTATTTATTCAGATGCATCAACCACCTGTTAACTTAGTTTTGGTAGGAGCGGGGAACGATGCACAAATTCTGGCTCAGCAAGCAGAACTCTTGGGCTGGAAGGTCACTGTGACCGACGGTCGCCCCACGCACGCGAACAAAGAGCGTTTTGTAGGTTCGTGTCAAGTAATTGTAGCAAAGCCTGAAGAAACCTTGCAAAATATCAAGATAGACAACCGGACTTGTTTTGTGCTGATGAGCCACAATTACAATTATGATTTAGCGGTGCTCAAACTTTTGCTAGGAAGATCTGAGATACCATACATAGGTATATTAGGTCCATTAAAAAAATATAACCGTATGCTCAACGAGCTTGTAGATGATGGAATAGAAGTATCCAAAGGTGATTTAAACAAAATTCACGCACCCGTAGGGCTAGAAATAGGAGCAGAGACACCGGCAGAGATTGGATTGTCCGTTCTCGCAGAAATTCAAAGTGTATTGAAGAATAAAAATGCCCGACCATTAAAGCAGAAAACGGAACCCATTCACGATAAAGAAGTAAATCAATTTCAAAAAATATCCATTTGAGCGCAGAAGAAAACATAGCGGTTGTTGTTTTGGCAGCAGGAGGCTCATCAAGATTGGGTCGACCCAAACAATTGGTGGAATTCAAAGGGAATACCCTCTTGGAACATACCATGGCCAAAGTGGATATGTTGGGATTTCAGACCAAGATTTTGGTGTTGGGTTCCAATCAAGACAAAATTCAGCAAAAGATAAGCTCGGATGGTTTTAAAGTGGTAATCAATTCCAATTGGGAACAAGGTATGGCCTCTAGCATTAAAATTGGACTAGAAGCTGCCCTAGCAGAGGAAAATGGATTGAACCATATACTTTTTTTGGTCTCGGACCAACCCTTTTTGGAACGTGCCAATTTAATCAAGTTGGTGCATACCCAATTGACCAAGAATCCTAAAGCGACATATTCAAAGTATGGTGATAATATTGGAGTGCCGGCCATTTTTGGTAAAGCAGCATTTCCGCTGTTGTTGAAATTGGAAGGAGACGAAGGAGCCAAGAAGCTAATGCACTTGGAAAATTTTAATTTCTGCACGGAAACTTTCAAAAATGGAGGATTTGATGTGGATACTGAAGAAGATGTACAGCAACTAAAGCAAATGGACGTATGAAAGTAACGGTTAAATATTTTGGTTTGGTGGCCGAAGCTGCTGATAAGTCCGAAGAGGTTATGGAATTCAATGGAGAACTTACCGCTTCGGAGCTAAAAGAACAATGCCTATACGGGCTTTCGATTGCAGATAAAGATTCCGTGCAGATTGCGGTAAATCAAAATTTGGATGATAAAACAACCCTAAAAGATGGGGACGAAGTGGCTTTGTTGCCGCCGTTCGCAGGAGGATGAGCAGATACGACAGACAAATAAAACTCACGGAAGTTGGCCTGGAAGGGCAAGAGAAACTTCGCAATGCCAAGGTATTGATTGTTGGTGTAGGTGGATTAGGCTGTCCTGCCGCGATGTATCTGGTCGGCGCAGGAGTGGGTACAATTGGTCTAATGGACCACGACAAAGTCGATAAGTCCAACCTGCACAGACAAGTGTTGTTTCAAGAATCGGACGTGGGAAAACCCAAAGCACTTGTTGCCAAAGAACATTTGGAAAAACAGAACAGCGAGGTACAGTTTGAGGTATACAAGGAACCGTTGACGATTGCAAACGCCGAGAAAATTATCAAACTATACGATATTGTCTTGGACGGTACCGACAACTTTGAAACCAAATATTTGCTCAACGATGCCTGTATTTTAGCTGATAAACCTTGGGTTTTTGCCTCGATTTATAAAAATGAAGGGCAATTGTCAGTCTTTAATTATAAAGATGGACCAACCTATCGCTGCGTTTTCCCAAAAAGTACGCGACAGAACATCAGTTGCGAGGCCACGGGTGTACTGGGCGTGTTGCCAGGTATTCTGGGAACCCTTCAAGCTGCAGAAGTACTCAAAATGATTCTTAGGGTAGGCGAGGTGCTTTCGGGAAAAATAAAGCTCATTAATATGATGCAGGCCAATGAGCAGACCATCAAAATAAATAAGCGCCCTGAAGAAATTGAAAAAATAAGGAAAGAAGGGATAGCCCCAGTTTATATTGATTGCGACTTAAAGAACAAGGAACATTGGTACCTTGATGTTCGCGAAGTATTTGAACAGCCGAAACCAAAAGGACAAAAAGTATTGAGCATTCCTTTTAATGATTTAACATCACGACACAAAGAAATACCTAACAATCAGGAAGTTTTTGTGTTCTGCCAGTCAGGAAAGCGAAGCAAAAACGCCATAGAGATCCTTAAAAATGAATTTGGCTTTCACAACCTTAAAAATGTGGAAGGCGGAATAGAAACAATTATTGATGGATAAGAAAAAACCAAAAAAAGTATTTGTACAAGGAGCGATTCCACCCGAGAAAATAGCCAATTCGGTGGCCAACCACCAAAGTAAGACCAATATTGGTGCCCACAGTATTTTCTTGGGGCAAATCAGGGCCGACGAAGTGGATGGGAAAACCGTAACCGCTATCGATTACACGGCCTATGAGGAAATGGCGGAAAAAGTGTTTCACGAAATCCGTGAAGCTGCTTTTGCCAAGTTCGATATTACATGTGCCCATATTTATCACAGTTTGGGCAAAATAAAGGTAGGCAAGCTGTGCTTGTTTGTGTTCACATCATCGGCACACCGAAAGATTGCGATAGCGGCCACCAACTTTTTTGTAGAGGAAATCAAGGCGAAAGTGCCCGTATTCGGTAAAGAGATTTTTGAGGACGAAACCCATCAATGGAAAGTAAACAAGTAAATGGTAGACATCACACATAAAGTGACCACTTTGCGGGAAGCAACCGCGGAAGCTATTGTAAAAATGAGCAGTCAAGCTACGATAGAGGCTATCCAAAATAACGAAGTTCCCAAAGGGAATGTGTTTGAAATGGCGAAAGCAGCTGGATTGTTGGGAGTGAAGAAAACACCAGACCTCTTGCCCGATTGTCATCCGTTGCCTATTGAGTACACGGGAATCGACTATGAAATTGATGGGCTGGATATCATCATTTCGATGACGGTAAAAACCATTTATAAAACAGGGGTAGAAGTAGAGGCGATGCACGGAGCGAGCGTTGTTGCGCTTACGATGTACGATATGCTCAAACCGATTGACAAGAATGTTGAAATCGGCACCATTCGACTCAAATCGAAAAAAGGAGGAAAATCCTCATTTAAAATAAATTCAGAAGGGTTGACTGCGGATGTAGTCGTTTGTTCCGATACCATTTCCAAAGGAAAGGGCGAGGACAGGGCAGGAGAGGCCATTGTTGAAAAACTAAAAGCACTGGGAGTCGAATCCCAAAAAAGTATCATCCCAGATGAAGCTGAGGAAATCATCAAAAAAGTAGAGAACACAACTGCTGACTTGTTGATTTTTACGGGAGGAACGGGCGTAGGACCCCGAGATGTCACTCCACAGACCTTGGAACCCTTGTTGGACATCAAACTAAAAGGAGTAGAAGAACAAATGCGAAGCTACGGGCAAAATCGGATGCCGTATGCGATGTTCTCGCGTTCCATCGCGGGCATCAAGGATGGTAAACTCATTCTGGCACTGCCGGGTTCCACCAAAGGAGCAGCAGAATCGATGGATGCGATTTTCCCCCACGTGCTGCACGCATTTAAAGTGATAGAAGGAAAAAGACATGATTGAAAAGAAACCACAAATACTAGACAATTTCGGTAGACCACATACCTATCTTCGCATTTCGTTGACGGACCGATGTAATCTTCGATGCTTTTACTGTATGCCGGAAGAAGGTATTGAGTTGATGGAAAAACCCAGTATTATGACCTTGGAGGAAATCATTGAAATGACAAGAACTTTCAGGGATTTGGGGGTGGATACGGTACGTTTGACTGGCGGTGAACCTTTGGTTCGAAAGAACTTCGGCTATTTGGTCGAAGAGTTGGCCAAATTAGGCGTTACCCTCAAACTGACCACCAATGGAATTGTTCTCGACAAATACCTGGACTTATTCGATAAAATTGGACTGCGTAAAATCAATTTTAGTTTGGATACGCTGGACAAAGCCAAATCCATATTCATCACCAAGCGGGATTATTACGAGCGCATTATGCGCAACTTGGAGATGGCCTTGGATATGGATATGGACATCAAGCTCAACATTGTATTGATCAAGGGTGTGAACGATAACGAAATCAATGACTTTATTGCTTTGACCAAGGATAGAAATATTACTCCAAAGTTTATTGAGTTTATGCCGTTCAAAGGCAATAAATGGGATTGGAGCAAGGGCGTGTCCAAGGACGAAATTTTAAAGACTGTTGGCGACAAGTTCGGGGAAATAGAGACCTTACAAAATCCAAAGCACAGTACTTCCACCAATTTTAAAGTAAAGGGACACAAAGGCAGTTTTGGCATTGTGAGTACGATTACCAATCCTTTTTGTGATGAATGTAACCGTATTCGCCTTACGGCTGATGGCAAGATGAAGAATTGTCTGTTTGCCACGTCCGAAACTGATTTGTTGACCCCGATGCGGAACGGCGAAAAGATAGATAAGACTATTTTGGAAGCCATTAAATCCAAAAAGCATTCTAGAGACGGTATGGATGTAAAGATGGATGCCGAACACTACGAGCAAAACCGTTCAATGATTTCAATAGGAGGCTAATGGTTACGATTGAAGAAGCACTTCGCATTATTGAAGACCAAAAAATCATTTTAAAAAGTGAAACAAAGCCGCTTGAAGAGTCTCTTGGCTATGCCCTTGCCACAAATACGGCATCCCCTTTTGATGTGCCCGAGTTTGACAATTCTGCGATGGACGGATATGCCCTTTGTGGGCTTTATCAAGGGTATCAACTGGTAGGGGAGGTAGCTGCTGGTGATTCCAAAGAAATTTTAATGAATGATGGCGAAGCGGTTCGGATATTCACAGGTGCCAAAGTGCCTCAAAACACTTCTGCGGTAATGATGCAGGAGAAAACTTCGGTAAAAGAAAACACGCTTTTCTTGGATGAAATGCCCAAAGCTGGTCAAAACATCCGTAAAAAAGGCGGTCAGTTGGAAGAAGGGCAGGAGGTATTTATAGAAGGCCACATTTTAAATCCACCTTCTTTGGCGTTGATGGGAAGCTTGGGATTAGAAAACTTGGAAGTTTTTTCGAAACCTAGAGTGAACATTATCACCACAGGAAATGAATTGGTAAAACCTGGTCAACCCAAGACCGAGGGTCAGATATATGAATCCAACAGCTACGCGATTTCGGGTGCACTACAACAATTTGGCTTTGAACACCATCAAAAAACACAAATACAAGATGATTTTGAGGCCACCAAAGCTGGCATCAAAACTGCTTTGGAATCCTGCGACATACTGATTATTTCTGGAGGAATTTCGGTTGGCGACTATGATTTTGTAAAACAATCCCTCGAAGAAAATGGAGTTAACGAATTGTTTTACAAAGTGTTTCAAAAACCAGGAAAGCCATTATATTTTGGGCGAAAGGGAAATCAGTTCGTGTTTGCCCTGCCTGGCAACCCAGCATCTTCACTTACCTGTTTTTATGTGTACGTCCTTCCGCTGCTTCAAAAATTATCTGGGTATCCGAAAGCTGGTTTAACTACGTATCAATTCCCGATAAAACACGCTTACGAGAATCGTTTTGGACGTCCTTCTTTTCTAAAAGCAGCTGTTTTTGATGGAAAAGTGGAGATTTTGGACGGTCAAGGCTCATCAATGATTCAATCTATGGCCAAAGGAAACGCCCTTGCTTTTATAGATAAAGAGGAAAAGCTTGAAGAAGGAGACCTGATTAAATGTAAACTAATCTCCTAACCAATGAGCGTTGAATATTTGCCCGTTGTCTTTTTTCTGATTGCACTTTTTTATAGCTCGGTCGGATTTGGGGGAGGTTCCAGTTATTTGGCTATTCTAAGCCTTTTCCTAACCGATTTTTACGAGATACGTTCCACGGCACTTATTTTAAATATTTGCGTGGTGACCATCGGAACCATTGTTTTTATCAGGAACCGAGTTTTTGATATGAAGTTGTTTTGGCCTTTTTTAGTGATGAGTATTCCGTTTGCATACCTTGGGGCGCAGGTGCGACTATCGCAAACGATGTTTTTTATGGTGCTGGGAGGAGCCTTGATTTTGGCAGGCGTTTTTATGTTACTTCGTTTTGCCAAGAACCAACTGGATTCGAAACAATTTTCCAATTCCAAAAAAATGTTTCTGGGCGGAGGTATTGGATTACTTTCTGGAATTTCTGGAATAGGCGGAGGTATTTTTCTATCACCGGTTTTGAATCTTTTAAAATGGGCTAATCCAAGGATAGTGGCTTCCTTGGCCTCTATATTCATTTTGGTCAATTCCATTTCTGGTTTAATTGGCCTCAATGTAGCAGGAACCTTCAAACTGAACAGTGAGTTGATGCTAAAACTTGTGGTTGCCGTGGTAATTGGGGGCAGTATCGGGTCTTACCTGTCCAACAAAAAATTCAATCTGAAGTTTTTAGGGGTGCTGACCAGTATTTTGGTGCTTTACGTGGGGTTGCGGTTGATTTTATTGCACGGTTTTGGCATTAAGATTTAAATCAGAGCCAACATCTCATCCGTATGTTGTTGAATGGTTGCGGTAATTTTTTCGTTCATTGAGAGGAAGGTGGAAAGTACTTTTTTTCCGGTTTCCGTTAATTCAGCCCCTCCGCCTTGGGCCCCTCCTTTGTGGAGTTCCACATAAGGTTGCTGTCCTCTTTGATTCATATCTTCCACCATGGACCATGCTTTTCGGTAAGACATACCCATTTCCTTGGCAGCTTTGGACAGCGAACCGTTTTTATCAATCATCATTAAAAGTTGTGCCCGTCCAGGGCCAAAAAACTTTTTTCCGTCAATATCTATCCAGCATCGCGCACGTAACTCTTTTTTTGTTTTCATACGGGTTCAATTCATCGGTCGGTTTTATTTGACGTTCTATGTAAAGGTATCATTTATGATTAGAGGGAATATATTTTTTGGGTTACCCTAAATCATACTTTTATTTAAGGATTAAGTTACTTTTTTTTCGGTTAAGCGATGAAGTGAGCAATTCAGATTGGATTTAGATGTGGTCGAATTAGTAGTAATTGAAGCTATAAATTATTGTACTTGTGAATAATTTTAACTCAACTCAAGATTGTAAATCATCAAAGGAAGTTGGAATCAATACAATCCAAGGCAATAAACAAGGTATTTTCACTTCGGGAGTTCTAATCCAATTGATCAATTTTTTTCATGATTTCTTCAGCCTCGAACACTTTTTCATCACTAAGTTTTCTATTTGTAGTGGAGAGTGCATGTGCTTCTTTTAGGAGTTTGGCGTACTTTTCTTGTAGTTTTTCTTTTTCAGTTTTCTTTTTGAACAATCCGAACATGAGGTATCTTGATTTATGAGCTGAGGTCTTTTGTTATTTAACAGCAATTTCATGAAATATACAAAATGTTTAATTAAATTAGGATGTTGTTAAACAAAATTGAAAAAAGCTTATTATATGAAAATTTCTGCAATGGACTGGCTGGGTTTAACCACCCTTATCTTGGTGACGGTTACCATTTTTGCCGCAATGGACTTGGCCTTTAATTGGATATTTTACCTCACTGTTTTAGGACAGGTTTCTCTCGTTGTTACCGTGTACAAGGTTTTAAGGGATGATTATACTACCGAAAAAACGTTCAAGGATTTTTATGAGGATCAGCCGATGCCTGGGAATTGAGGTTGGAACTTTAAAATAGCATTCAACCAGAGCGCATACAAAAAACCACAACTTTTTACTGTGGGCTTCGTTTGCGGAGGAAGATGGATTACCTTTGGTTTTCCCTATAACCACATTTTGCAAATGCAACTTTGAATTCCTCTGGAATTCACATCTTAAAAAAACAAAATCCCGTTCAAGTAAACTTGACGGGATTTATTTTTTCAAGCTGAACAAAGTTGCGCTTGATCGCGGAGGAAGAGGGATTCGAACCCCCGGAGGTGTGACCCTCAACAGTTTTCAAGACTGCCGCATTCGACCACTCTGCCATTCCTCCTAAGCGGGTGCAAATATATAAAGCTTTTTGTTATCCCAAAAGACCTTTTTGCATTATTGTTACATAAAAATAAAAATCCGATATGCATATGTAAAGCATACCGGATTATCATTAATATATTGATTTGCATTAATCAATTCCAAACTCTAATCCCAGAGAGATAATGTCCCAGCTACCTCCATCAAGGGAAACCCCTCTGTAAGCTAGGACAATGTCTATAGCTTCGCTCACGGAATAAGCCGCTCTTGGCGCGTAATAAAAGCCTCCATCATTACCATCGTTGATTCCAATGGCGTAACCAAGGTCAGCTCCTAGCGAAAATTCATCAGTAATACTGAAACGCCCTGCAGCTGCAATAGGTAAGAATTGAATATCATCGACCTCGAAGGTTCCAAAACCCGTATCTATATCTTCACCAAAAGAATGGGAATAACCTAAAGTGGGACCGGCTTTGAATTCATCAGAAACATCGAACAAATAGCCTAATTCCACGGCAATGGCAAATGTTGCTAAATCTCCGGCATCTCCTATGGGAAGACCTCCATGGATTCCTGCTGTAAAGTCACCTTGGGCTTGACCAAAGGATAAACCGAAAATTACAGCCAATGTAAATAATGCGATTTTTTTCATGATTATGGATTTTAAAGTTATTTCTAATGTAACAAATATTAACATATTGACATTTTTTTACCATCAAATATTGAGAAGTATTCAAAATATGAAAGTATAATGATTGTATTTTAAGAATTCTAAACTTTGTAAAAATCAGTATGTACGTTCAAAACAATGGTCATACCTTTGTTTTTATGCTAGAATGGTACCACTATTTGCTTTTGGTCGCTGTAGGTTTTGCAGTAGGTTTTATAAACACAGTAGCAGGAGGTGGTTCCTTGTTGTCCCTTCCTACGCTTATCTTTTTAGGATTACCGCCTGCTGTGGCAAACGGTACCAATCGGGTAGCCATAGTGATTCAAACAGCGATGGCAACCGCTGGTTTTAAGAGCAAGGGCATTTCCACCTACCCTTTCAATATTTATTTAGGGATTTCCGCTTTTTTAGGTTCCATTATTGGTGCTTATATTGCTGTCGACATGGATGGGGAAACCTTTAATCGGATTTTGGCCATTGTGATGATTGCCGTGGTGCTTATCATCATTTTTAAACCCAAAATGCGCGTAGAGGAGATGCAGGAACGACTCACGGGAAAATACCTTTGGGTAGCTATAATTGTTTTTTTCTTTTTTGGCATCTACGGTGGTTTTATTAATGCAGGTCTTGGGTTTTTAATGATGTTGTTCATGCATTTTTATAATCGAATGAATTTGGTTCGGGTAAATGCCACCAAAGTAGCCGTGGTTTTTATTTACATGTTAGCGGCATTGGCGGTTTTCGTATTTAATGATAAAGTTGATTGGAAACTTGGGCTTATTTTGGCTATTGGAAATGG
>QGCX01000163.1_pt1 | contig 14519 bp, 13 predicted proteins | sample 4708031 | NCBI WGS metagenome assembly QGCX01 (sample SAMN08941163, study PRJNA450518) | Sediment metagenome, whole genome shotgun sequencing project. | reverse complement strand
ATGATTCTCAAACCTTCATCGGCCAAGCTAGATAAACCTATGTCCCGCAAAGTTTTGTCCACTTTTTGTAATTCTTCGGGAAGAAGGATTTTTACCAATTGGTTTTTGTAAAACCCATTTTCGCTGGTCAACTTGTTCACTTGTTTCTCAATGCCCATATTTAAGGCTTCGCGCAAACCTTGAGCTATTTGGTCATTTCCAATACCAGTAGGCCCTTGGGGCAATTGATTCACAACTTGTTGGATTTCAGCACATCCTACTAGTTGAAATACTAAAATGCATAGCAGTAATCTTTTCATGGTTAAATTTTTAAGTGGATATGAAAATACTTTGAATGCCGCATAAATTGACCGTTTTTAGAACTTTTTAGATGAAATCATCTCAATTTGACAGCAATCCCTGGTATTTACTTTTTTTGGCGTAATTCAAATTTTACAACTAAGCGGATAAGGTAATAGGTTTATCGTCCACAACAATTTCCAAAGCTTCTCCCTCATCGATTTTAAATTCGGCTCCTTCTTGTGTAACCGTTACTTTTAGAACTCTATTTCTAAAATTAAGTTTGAAGGAATACATATCCCATTGCTCGGGAATTTGAGGAGTAAAACAAAGTTTTCCGTCTTTGACGCGCATACCACCAAAACCTTCTACAATACTCATCCAGGTACCTGCCATGGAGGTAATGTGGAGCCCTTCTTCCACTTCTTTGTTGTAATCATCCAAATCCAATCGTGAGGTTCTGAGATAGAAAGTGTACGCTTGTTCCATACGGCCCAATTTTGCTGCCTGTATCGCATGCACACAAGGTGAAAGTGAGGATTCGTGCACCGTGAAAGATTCATAGAAATCGAAATGCTTTTCTAATTCCTTGTTGGTAAAGTGGTCTTCGAAGAAATAAAAGCCTTGCAGGGTGTCCGCTTGCTTAATGTATGGTGATCGGAGAATACGGTCCCAGCTCCAATGTTGGTTAATGGGGCGTTCTTTTTTATCGAGGTCGGCCACACGAATCAAATCTTTGTCCAAGAATCCATCTTGTTGTAGATAAACCCCATGTTCTTCCGAATAGGGGAAGTACATATGGGTAGCTACTTTTTTCCATAAACCGGTTTCATCATTCCCCAATTGGGTTTTATCCAAAATCCTTTTATAGTCATTTGGATGTTCTTGCTGAACGTATTCCAATTGTTCCAACGTATATTCCAAACACCATTTGGCCAAGTAGTTGGTATACCAATTGTTGTTTACGTTGTTCTCGTACTCGTTCGGACCGGTTACTCCGAGCATTACGTATCTGTTGCGGTGTGCAGACCAATTTACTCGTTGTTGCCAAAATCGAGCTATTCCAATAAGTACTTCCAATCCCATTTCTGGTACGTAGCTATAGTCTTGGGTGTACCTTGTATAGTTGAAAATGGCATAGGCTATGGCCCCGTTTCTGTGGATTTCCTCAAAGGTAATCTCCCATTCGTTGTGGCATTCCTCGCCGTTCATGGTAACCATTGGGTAGAGTGCCGCACCATTTGTAAAACCTAATTTTTCGGCATTTTCAATCGCTTTTTCCAGATGATTGTAGCGGTACTTGAGCAGTTTTCGCGCTACTTCTTGGTTTTTGGTGGCCATATAAAATGGAAGACAATAGGCCTCGGTATCCCAATAAGTACTTCCACCATATTTTTCTCCTGTGAATCCTTTTGGTCCAATATTCAGTCGGGAATCGGTTCCTAAATAGGTCTGGTTCAATTGGAAGATGTTGAAACGAATACCTTGTTGTGCCTTTACATCACCTTGGATTGCTATATCGCTCATTTCCCAAATTCGTGCCCAAGCTTTTTTCTGCTCTTCCAAAAGGCCATCAAAGCCAAGAGAAGAAACTTGGTCTAGTGCTGTATGGGCCGCTTCGGTCAATTTATCGGCTTTATGGTTTCGGTCTACTGTATAACCACCATACTTAACCAAACTTACTTTCTCTCCTTTCTTTACTTTTTGAGAGAATTCAAAACCAATAGAAAGTTCTTCTTGGTTAAGCGAATGGGGAGTGTCTTTTATAGTATCTCCATAGACCAAATGGGCTTGCATAAAAGTGCACACATTAAAATTGGTCTTCATGGTGTGCGACTCTATGAAAGCTCTGTTTTTATCTGATTTAATGTTGGTGGTATTCCAAAATTTATCATCCCAGTTACTGTCTTCATTTGTAATTCCAGCATCAATGTATGGCTTAAAAAGTATCTCAGCATCAGCATTAAGGGGTGTAACTTGATAATGAATGGCCCCCACTTCATCATGAGACAGGTTCAAAAAACGTGTTGCAACAACTTCTAATTCAATATTGTTGGGCGTGGTAGCTATAAAGTTTCTTCGGTACCACCCTTCCTTCATATTAAGTTCTCTCTTAAAATTTTTGATGTTGGTACAAGTGGCCAAATCCAAAGGTTCACCGTTTATGCTTACATCGATACCAATCCAATTAGGAGCATTTAATACTTTGGCAAAGTATTCTGGGTATCCATTTTTCCACCATCCAACACGGGTTTTGTCTGGATAATAAACTCCGGCAATATAACTTCCTTGAAAAGTTGGCCCTGAATAGGATTCTTCAAAATTGGCGCGCTGTCCCATAGCCCCATTGCCTATACTAAAAAGGCTTTCGGAGGATTTCACGCGTTCCTTGTCGAAACCTTCTTCAATAATGCTCCATGGATTTGATTGTATATAGTCTTGATTCATCTCAGAATTGATATTTTATTAGTTTGTTTTTGCTTCTTGATTATAAGATACATAATCTTTAATCAGGAAAAAATCACCGTTTTATTATTGTAGACCATGGTTTTTCTTGAAACATGAAGCTTAACGGCACGCGAAAGCACAATACGCTCCAAATCCCTTCCCTTTGCAATAAAATCTTTAACAGAATGCGTATGGGAAACTGTGGTTACATCTTGTTCAATAATAGGCCCTGCGTCCAAATCTTCTGTAACATAGTGGCTGGTTGCACCGATAATTTTTACACCCCGTTCGAAAGCGGCATGGTAGGGTTTTGCTCCCGCAAATGCAGGTAAGAAAGAGTGATGAATGTTTATGATTTTCTGCGGGAATACATCAATCACCTTTGGTGATACTATCTGCATGTATCTCGCTAGCACAATGAAATCCACCCCGTACTTTTTCAAAAGATCGAGCTGCTTGTCCTCGGCCTCAGCTTTGGTTTCTTTGGTCACGGGAATATAGAAATAGGGAATATCAAACTGCTCTGCCACATATTCCAAATCCTTGTGATTGCTCAAAATAAAAGGAATATCCACCGAAAGTTCCCCAGAATTATACCTGCTCAATAAATCATATAAACAATGATTGTATTTGGAGACAAAAATGGCCATTTTTGGTCTGTACACATCGGTATAGGCATCCCACTCCATCCTAAACCCAGTTGCCAATTCTCTTCCAAAATCCTCTTTGAACTTGGTTAAATCCAATTCCTGTTCAAATTCACTCTTTAAACGCATAAAAAAAACGCCTGCCTGTTTGTCCACATGCTGGTCAAGGTAGACCACGTTTCCTTTTTGCTGATGAATAAAGGTGGTCACAGAACGGATTATTCCGGATTGGTCAGGACAATTGATAAGAATAGTCAGTTTCATTGGACGCATTTAAGGGGGTAAAATTATGATATTCAAAAAAGGAAGCCCAAACTTTTATTATTTTTTGTATAATCTTAATCAAAATCAATTTTCAATTGCATTTTCCGTAAATTGCAGAGCAAAATTTCACCTTTTATTGCAGATGGAACAAATTAAACCCTACAAGCCTAAACATAAAATCAGAATCGTAACCGCAGCCTCTTTGTTTGATGGTCACGATGCAGCCATCAATATTATGAGAAGAATCATCCAAGTCACAGGGGTTGAGGTGATTCATTTGGGTCACGATAGGAGTGTGGCCGAAGTTGTTGATTGCGCCATTCAAGAAGATGCCAATGCCATTGCAATGACCTCTTACCAAGGGGGGCACAATGAGTATTTTAGGTATATGTTCGATTTATTGAAAGAAAGAGGTGCGGGACACATCAAAATTTTTGGTGGAGGTGGCGGAGTTATCCTTCCGGAAGAAATAAAAGAGCTGATAGATTATGGCATAGAAAGAATCTACTCCCCGGACGATGGTCGGGAAATGGGACTTCAGGGCATGATCAATGATTTGGTGGAGCGTTGTGATACTGCTGTTCCGGATTTAGAATTTCCCAAAGGAAAATCTTTGGAAAATGAATTAGAAAAGAAGCATCCTAATACTTTGGCTCGTTTGATTTCTTTAGCGGAGAACCGTCATGAGGAGTTTGAAAAGTTTCTACCGATAATAGAAAAAGAACAAGGCAGTGTTCCCGTTTTGGGAATTACAGGTACAGGCGGAGCAGGGAAATCCAGTTTAGTGGATGAATTGGTTCGACGCTTTTTGATTGACTTTCCCGATAAAAATATTGGGATTATTTCTGTAGATCCTTCCAAACGAAAAACGGGAGGAGCACTTTTGGGTGACAGAATCCGAATGAACGCTATCAATAATGAAAGGGTATATATGCGTTCCTTGGCTACGCGTCAGTCCAATTTGGCATTGTCCAAATATGTTTCAGAAGCTGTTCAAGTGCTGAAGGCTGCCAAATACGACCTGATTATCCTGGAAACCTCTGGAATTGGGCAGTCCGATACCGAAATATTGGAGCATAGCGATGTTTCACTTTATGTGATGACGCCCGAATTTGGTGCGGCAACACAGTTGGAGAAGATTGATATGCTCGACTTTGCGGATATTGTGGCCATCAATAAGTTCGATAAAAGGGGTGCGCTCGATGCCATCCGAGATGTGAAAAAACAATATGCCCGAAACCATGGATTGTGGCATACCAACGAAGATGAACTGCCCATTTTTGGAACCATTGCTTCTCAGTTTAATGATCCCGGGATGAACAGTCTTTATAAAATGGTGATGGACATCTTGGTGGAAAAAGCAAATTCCACGTTGAACTCTACTATTGAGGTAACACAGGAAATGGCTGAAAAAATCTATGTGATTCCACCAGCACGCACTCGATATTTATCCGAAATAGCCGAAAGCAATAGAGGTTATGATGCGAAGGCGAAGGAAGAATCCAAAATAGCGCAAAAGCTATATGGTGTCTTTTTGACAGTGGCCTCTATCTTGGAAATGGACCAAGAAAAAGCAGAGGAGCTTTTTTTGGATAAATCTGGATTGAACGAAGAGGAAATCGAATCTCATATCAAAAATAAGGAGTCCAAGGAATTGGTTAATCTACTCATCAAGGAGTTTGATAGGATAAAGATGCACTTGAACCCACATCATTGGGAGGCCATTTTAAAATGGAAAGAAAAAGTAAATCGCTACAAAGCCGAAATCTATTCCTTTAAAGTTCGAGACAAAGAAGTCAAGATAAAAACGCATACCGAGTCACTTTCGCACAGTCAAATTCCAAAAGTGGCCTTACCCAAATACAAAGCTTGGGGCGACATTCTACAATGGATTTTACAGGAAAATGTACCAGGGGAATTTCCATATACTTCAGGTCTGTATCCATTTAAAAGAGAAGGGGAGGACCCCACCCGAATGTTTGCAGGTGAAGGAGGTCCTGAACGGACAAACCGACGCTTTCACTATGTGAGTATGGACATGCCCGCGAAGCGCTTATCCACCGCTTTTGATTCGGTGACTTTGTACGGAAACGACCCAGACCATCGCCCAGATATTTATGGAAAAATAGGTAATGCTGGGGTCTCCATTTGTTGCTTGGATGATGCTAAAAAACTGTACTCGGGATTTGACCTTAGCAGTCCAATGACTTCTGTGAGTATGACCATTAATGGTCCCGCACCGATGCTTTTAGCCTTTTTTATGAATGCCGCCATAGATCAGAACTGTGAGAAGTACATCAAAGAAAATGACTTGGAGAAAGAGGTCGAGCGCAAAATCAAAACCATTTTTAAAGATAAAGGAATAGCGCGACCCGATTATTATGGGGAACTTCCTGAAGGGAACGATGGTTTAGGACTTATGCTTTTGGGTGTTACGGGAGACCAAGTACTGCCAGAATCGGTTTATGAGGAGATAAGGGTTAAAACTTTAAACCAGGTTCGTGGTACGGTACAGGCTGATATTTTAAAAGAAGACCAAGCACAAAACACCTGTATTTTTTCAACTGAGTTTGCCCTGAGGTTGATGGGCGATGTACAGGAATATTTTATTGAACAACAGGTTCGTAATTTCTATTCCGTTTCTATTTCGGGCTATCATATTGCCGAGGCAGGTGCTAACCCGATTACTCAATTGGCGTTTACATTATCCAACGGATTCACTTATGTGGAATACTATTTGAGCCGCGGAATGGATATCAACAAGTTTGGTCCCAACCTTTCATTCTTCTTTTCCAATGGTGTGGACCCAGAGTATGCCGTTATTGGACGCGTGGCTCGACGTATTTGGTCCAAAGCCTTAAAAGAAAAGTATGGTGCCAACCCAAGAGCTCAGATGTTGAAATATCATATCCAGACTTCAGGAAGAAGCTTGCATGCTCAGGAAATTGATTTTAACGATATCCGTACCACCCTTCAGGCATTGTATGCGATTTATGATAATTGCAACTCTTTGCATACCAATGCCTATGATGAAGCTATTACTACGCCAACCGAGGAATCTGTTCGCAGGGCGATGGCCATTCAGTTGATTATCAACAAAGAATTGGGATTGGCCAAAAATGAAAATCCGATACAAGGGTCATTTATTATTGAAGAGCTTACAGACTTAGTAGAAGAGGCCGTTTTGATGGAGTTTGATAGAATCACCGAGCGTGGCGGCGTGCTCGGCGCCATGGAAACAATGTATCAGCGTTCCAAAATCCAAGAAGAAAGCCTTCATTATGAAACCTTGAAGCATTCGGGCGAATATCCTATAATTGGGGTAAATACCTTCTTGAGTTCCAAGGGTTCACCTACCATTTTGCCTGCGGAGGTAATCCGGGCCACGGAAACTGAAAAGGAAAATCAAATAAAAACCTTACAGAACCTTCATAAAAGAGAAGCTAGCGAAGCTGAAAAACAGTTGAGTGAATTACAAGAGGTGGCAATCAAGAACGAGAATATTTTTGAGAAATTGATGGAAGCTTCAAAATACTGTTCATTAGGCCAAATTACCGAAGCTCTCTTTCAAGTAGGTGGGCAATACCGAAGAAATATGTAAAAATGGGTTAGTCGTTCTTATTGATCAAGGACTTTCTCCATTTCTTAAAGGAAACCCGGAATATTCGAATCTCCTTGCGAAGGAGGTTCAGGTATTCCTTTTCTTTAACACCGTCCCGTTCCAAGCCATTACAGTAAGCCAAAATGTTACGGGTCATTATATTTACATAAGAGAGACTTCTCATTCTTGAAGAATAGCAATTACTAAGGGCGGCTTGTTCCACTTCTTTGGTAATCAAATCGGCATCTGCCATAAGGGATTTGGAAATATCATCCCGGAAAGAATCAATTTTACGTAATGATAGTATTTCCCTGTTTTGGGTAAAATAAGCCGCAACAGCTTCGCTCATGTCGCGTAGCGCCAAAGATTTACGATAAACACCTAAGGAGTTAAGAGAATTTCTCTCCATTTCTAACAGCAATTTTGACTCATAAAATTACGCACGAATTAAATTTTTTTACTTTTGTTATTAAAGCGATTATTTGATTTAGCTTTTAAAAGCAAAAAAATATTGGTAAATTACTTTTGATATGAAGATAGATGACCTGAATTGGCAAATATTAAATCATCTGCAACAAAATGCGAGGGAGTCCTTTGCCAATATTGGAAGGAAAATTGGGTTGACACCACCCGCCGTGGCGGAACGCGTTAAAAAGATGGAGGACCTTGGGGTCATAGAACGTTACTGTGCTAGTATTTCCTATGTGGAGGTAGGATATCAGTTAAAAGCCATTATTATGTTACGTGCCTTTATGGGGAAGCTGAAACCATTTTTGGATAAGGTCAAAACTTTTCAGGAAGTGGTGAATTGTTACCGGATTACGGGTAATGAAAATATTATAATGGAGGTTGTTCTTCGGGACCAATCCCATTTGGAAAAATTTATCGATGAACTTATTGTTTATGGGGAATGTAGGACCCATATCGTGCTTTCCAAAGTTGTTGGCAATGCGCCCATCAAAAAAAACAAGGCAGGTAAATAGTTATTGGAATAATTTGATGATTCCGAAACCAACTTTGGCTAGATTTTTGATTAAATTGAATTATGAGAAAAACATGTTTGTTACCGCTTCTGACTATTTTTTGCACACTTTCTGTCTTTTCGCAACAAATGGTTTTAAAAAAGGGAGAGATCATTGAAAATCTTTCGGTAAATGATTCAACCGAAAATACCTATTCCATTTATATTCCAAAGAAATTTTCCATGGACAAAAAGTGGCCTTTGCTCATGATTTTTGATACTGAGGGAAAGGAGAAAAGTGCTCTTTCCATGTTTGTAATAGCGGCTGAAAATGAAGGCTATGTTTTAGCTGCGCCAAAATTGACAGATAGTGTTTCCTTGAGTAAGAATATGGTCTTGACCAGCCAGATAATCCAAAAGGTGACTGGTTTGTTGCCGATTCATGCCGATAGAATTTATGCCGCTGGCGAGGACACGGGAGGTCAATTCGCGAGCTTGGTGCCTATTCTCATTAAAGGGGTCAATGGAGCTATGTCAATAGGTGCTTCTTTGGCCAATAGAGAACTTATTAACATAAAGGAGTCTTTTCATTTTGTGGGTATCGTGAATAAGGAGAACTATAATTACCCCTTTATGCTAACAGACGCCAAACTTTTAGACCGATATAAATTCCCTAATCAGGTTTTGCTCTATGATGGGAATGGCGAATGGCCAGGAGTTTCGTACATAGAAAAGGGGATGCAGCTCTTTACTTTGGATGCGATGGGGAGACAATGGATTCCAAAGGATTCCACCTTTATAGAAAAAGCATATCAAGAGGACCTGGCGAAAGTGAATCAACTAAAAAGTATTGGTGATTTGTTGTGGGCCGAGCAATACTTAACTCAAATGATGTCTATGTATGGGGCTTTGAAGAATATGGATTCTCTTAGGTCGGTCCAGAGGGATCTCAGAAGGGGCAAAGCATACAAAGTATTGAAAAGGGCGGAAAATGCTGCTTTTTTACAGGAGTCCATGCTTAAAGAGGATTACCAATATTATATGGAAGAGGATGTTTACACCTATAATTTTAATAATTTGGGTTGGTGGAACCATCAAATGGGGGTTATAGATAAATTTATTTCCAGTTCAAAACCTTTTGAAAAGCAAATGGGTCATCGATTAAAGGGATTTGTAAACGTCTTGGCAGAGGATAACATAAAAATTGTATTATCAGAAGAAGTGGTTGATGAAGATGCTCTTGCATTTTTATATATGCTGAAAACTATTTTAGAGCCAGACAATTACGAGTTTTATTTGCAAACCATTTCCCTGAGTGCTAAAAATGATGATTTTGGAACCTCGTTATTCTATTTGGAAGAAGTATTGAAAAAAGGTTTCAAGGACAAGGAAAAACTTTATAGTCTTGAAAATACTGCGTTGTTCCGTATTACACCTGAATTTAACGAGCTGGTTTCAAAATATTTGGATGATGCACGGTACGATATCAAGTTGGATGAAAATTAGTCCTAACACTTCATTGGGTTTACTTATTTAGTTTAAGCTGTATTTTTGTATAAATATCATTGTGAATGAGATATGCAATCTTACTTTCTGTAATTTTTTTAACGTCCTGTGGACAAGGTAAAAAGTATCATGACAAAGAAAAAACGGTAGCAGTAGAATCCGATTTGGTCGCAGATATTCTGAATTACCAGAAAGAGCAAAATGAAAGTTTCAAGGATCCTGATTCATCTCCTCTGCCTGATAAGTACCGCAAAGACTTTGAGGGGCTTGATTTTTTTAACCCCGATACTTCGTATATCGTAAAAGCACGTTTTGAAAGAACCCCAAATGCAGAACCGTTTTTTATGCCTACTACTACGGATAGGGAAAGTCAAGAAGTTGTTTACGGAATTGCATATTTTACCTTGAACGGTACCAAGCATCAATTGGAAGTGTACCAAAGTTTGGAGTTGTTGGAGGATGAAGAATATGAGGATTATTTGTTTTTGCCTTTTTTGGACAATACCAATGGAGAAGAAACGTATGGTGGGGGTCGGTATATAGATTTAACCATCCCGGAGGGTGATACTTTGGTGATTGACTTTAACAAAGCATACAATCCTTATTGTGTTTATAACAAAAAGTACTCCTGCCCTCTAGTGCCAAGGCAAAATTATTTGAGAACTATGGTGAGAGCAGGAGTGAAAAATTTTAACAAGGATTAAAAAAAAGCCTTAATCCTAATGGAATAAGGCTTTTTTCGTACCATATCTACATCGCTTAGAAAGAGTAAATAGCGGCAATCAAGAATGAAGATTGATTGCTGGTAAAAGCTCCATCACCGTCGTTATAGGGCTCTATGTCATTCCCCCAAGTATCCAAACGAACCTCTGGTTTAATGATAAGATTGTCTTTGGTAAAGCTTCCAGTCAACGTCAGTCCAAGAACAGGAGAGTCATCTTCAACAGCATCATCGGTAAATGTCATGTATTCACCACGAAGTCCAATTGCAAAATTATCAGATGTGGTCAGTTGTGGGTAAATTGCCGCACCATAGAAACCAGTTCCAGTCTCCGAGTTGTCGTTATATGCTGCATTTATTCCAAAGAAAAAATCCTCGGTTACATCAAAGCCACCGGTATAATCAATTTCAAAACCAAGACCACCACTCTTTCCGCTATCGTAGTAAAGGTTTAAGAATTGATCGTAAAACCCTAGCTGACCACCTAAAGAATACTCACCAGAGTCACTGATGTCGTTGGTATCCCAAGGATTCATTACTGCAAGCATTAAGCTTACATCATCAGATAAAGCAAAATCTGCTTTTAAGCCCAAATGCGAAAATGGTCCATTGGAAAATAAGTAAGAAACACTATAGTTGAAATTTGCTTGTGGAGCGATTACTTCATACCCCAAAAAGGTATTGAAACGACCCATAGTCAATGTAGTGCTTTCGGAAACATTCCAGTAAACATATGCTTGGTTGATAATACCATTAAGTACGTCGTTATTAAAAGTAGCTTCGGTACCTCTTGGTCCAAAAACCAAATCGACCACAACACCTGTATCCCCCATATCGTAAGTACCTATCAAATTGGCCATACCTAATGCAAAACCTGTTTGATTTGCAAATGATGTAAAGGAGGCTGTTGTGGCGTCGCCTCCATCTTTTGTGGTAGTTCTGTAATAAGCATCAACAGAACCACTCAAAGTGAACTTTGATTCTTCTTCCTCCTGCGCAGAGACAGAGAAAGTTACCATTGAAATCATGGCGATAGCCAAAAATTTTACGAAATTTGTATTTATAATCGTTTTCATATCATAATCGTTTAAAGATTGTCCTTTTAGCTAAGGACAGTTAGTTGTATAAATGTGAGTTTGATTGAAAAGGTTATTAGACGGAGCGTTTGGCAGAACGCTCCGTTCCTTTTTTGCAATCTTGTTGTGAGTTTGAAAGACTTGTTTTTTATTTATCTTGAGAAATGTGTTCTGGGTAGGCTTCCACACCATGTTCGTGCATATCCAAACCTTCAACTTCCTCTTTTTCGGATACTCTCAATCCAATAGTTTTCTTCAATATGAAAAGCACTATAAAGGATGCTACAGCTGCCCAAACAATGTAAGCCAATGATCCATAGGTCTGTACCCAAAGTAGTTTTCCGCTACCACCGTAGAATAATCCACCGTCCAGTGCAAAAAGGCCGATAAGTACGGTTCCTAGGAATCCGCAAACTCCGTGAACGGAAATGGCACCTACTGGGTCGTCAATTTTAAGTTTTTTATCGATAAATTCAATGGACACCACCACTACGATACCGCATAGTAGACCAATGGCTAGGGCTCCCCAAGCGTTTACGGAACCACATCCGGCGGTAATACCTACCAAACCGGCCAAAGCACCATTCAAAGTCATTGAAATATCTGCTTTACCATATCTGGCCCAAGTAAAGAATAGGGCTCCAATAGCACCGATGGCGGCAGCAAGGTTGGTGTTAATGATAACGCTTGTAGCTCCGATGGTATCGTCACCACCCCAAGCCAATTGGGAACCACCGTTAAATCCAAACCATCCCAACCAAAGTATAAATACACCCAATGCTCCAAAAGCCATGTTGTGACCAGGGATTGCCTGAGCTTTTCCGTCTACGTATTTACCAATTCTTGGTCCTACCAAAATGGCAGCTACCAACGCAGCGGCGCCTCCTACGGCATGTACTACGGAAGAGCCGGCAAAATCAACAAATCCTGCGGTGTTCAACCAAGCATCGTCATCAAATGGCCAATACCAGCTACCCGAAATTGGGTAAATCAACGTGGTAAGGATAGCAGAAAAAATCAAATAGGTTGAAAATTTGGTTCTACCTGCAATTGCTCCAGATACAATGGTTGCAGCTGTGGCGCAGAATACGGTTTGGAAAAATAGGTTGTACCAATCGTCTGCACTAAAAAAGAAGTATCCTTGGTCCGATGGACTTGATCTAAAAAATCCTCCACCAACTAGGTCGCTTCCGTACATGATTGCATAACCCACTGCCCAGAACATGACCGAACCTACGGCCAAATCCATTACGTTTTTCATAATAATATTACCAGTGTTCTTGCTTCGGGTAAAACCTATTTCCAGTAATGTGAACCCTGCCTGCATAAAAAAGACCAAAATGGCCGCAAGGGTAATCCACAACGCACCCATGTCGCCAGTAATGGCTTCCACGGCTTTATCTATCGCTTCTTGTTCTTGAATAATCATAATCTAAGTTTTTAAGTTTTTTGGCTTTTAATGTTAGTTGATTCCTGCGCTTCCGCTTTCCTTGGTCCTGATCCTGTAGGCCTCGATCATATCGGAGACGAAAATTTTTCCATCACCAACATTGCCTGTACTGGCTGTGTCCAATAATACATTCACGGTTTTTTCCAGAAAGTCATCGCTAACTACGATAACCAAATACCTTCGCTGTATATCGCTTGTGCTATACGATATGCCACGATAAACATGTCCTTGTTTCTCATTTCCAACTCCGGTTACATCCCAGTAACTAAAGAAGTTGACCTCAATTTGATGCAGCGCTTTTTTGACCTCATCAAATTTGGATTTTCTAATAATTGCCTCGACTTTTTTCATAATTAAGTAGTTAATTGATGAGTCAAATATATAGGAATTCAATCGAGACTATAAAAAATAGGAGGGTAGTTGGAGTATTTTTATGGGTATAAGAAAAATACCCCTACAATTTTAGGGGTATTTAATTTTATATTAAGTTTTGTTAGGTATTTGTTGATTTAATATTAGGATTGAATGATTTATAGTTAATATTTCTCAATATAAAGTGTAAAAATCAATGTAAATGTTTAGTTTTTAACAAATTTTAACTATAAAAACGCAATTTGTAACTATTAAATGTGTTTGGCGATCCACAATCCTAAAATAACGGCAAGAACACCGATGCCGATACTGGAAAGCATGTAAATGGCTAAATTGAGTAAATCACCATTCTTTAAAAAAGAGTGCTTCTCAAAAGCAAATGCAGAAAACGTAGTAAACCCACCGCAAAATCCTGTGGCAAGAAAGAGTGTGTTATTGTAGGAAAGTATATTACCCTTTGCGGAAAGGCCTAAAAAAAGACCAATTAAAAGGCAACCAACCATGTTGACAAAAAAAGTGCCTAAGAAAAAATTTTGGAAAAGGGGGTTAAGTGGTTTGGAGATCATAAAGCGTAGAACGCTTCCCAATCCTCCGCCCAAAAAAACAAGAAAGGCCTGTTTCATGCCTTAAAGGTACAAACTAAACCGCTTCTTTGTATTCGGTTTTTACAACCTCTCGGGGGAAAAGTTTGGTAGTTGAAGTTTCGGAAATCCGTCCAATAGGTTTTGTAAATCTTTCCTTTGCTCCATTAACACTGAAAATCAATAGAATGGCATTGATAGCAAGCAAAATAAAAAGAATACTAAAAAATACAGTCATCTAGGTTAGGTGCTAAATTAATGTTAAACAAAAGTACGGTTTTTCCTATAAGAACGAAATCTAGACCTTGCTATTGTTGTGAAAAGAGTGATTTTTGTGGTAACCACAATTTAATCGTTAATTTTTGAGGAAGTGTTTAATTAGAAATAAAATAATTATAAAAGTTATGAAGGAAATCAATATCCAAATAACACCTTTATAATTCTTTTTGTGTAGTTTTTTATCTTTTCGATAGGAAAACGAGATAATAACCACAAAGGCAATGAAGAATAAGGCTGCAAAAATTATCTGTCCTGTACTGAACATATTTCATATTTTTATGCAAAGCTAAATCAAATAAGTGTAATGGAACGTAAAATAAAAGCTGTGGAGCTC
>QGCX01000162.1_pt1 | contig 14579 bp, 10 predicted proteins | sample 4708031 | NCBI WGS metagenome assembly QGCX01 (sample SAMN08941163, study PRJNA450518) | Sediment metagenome, whole genome shotgun sequencing project. | reverse complement strand
CACCTCGCCTTCGCGGGCACTGGCCAGCAGGTGGAGGATCGTGTTGGTGGAGCCGCCCATGGCGATGTCCAGCGTCATGGCATTCTCGAACGCGGCCTTGGTGGCGATGCCGCGCGCGGAGACGGATTTGTCGCCGTCCTCGTAATAGGCCTTGGCCAGTTCCACGATGCGCTGTCCGGCGCGGCGGAACAGGCCTTCGCGGTCCGCATGCGTGGCGAGCGTCGAGCCATTGCCCGGCAGGCCGAGGCCCATGGCTTCGGCGAGGCAGTTCATCGAGTTGGCCGTGAACATGCCCGAGCACGAGCCGCAGGTCGGGCAGGCGGCTTCTTCATAGGCCAGCACTTCGGCGTCGGTCCGTTCCGGGTTTGCCGCTTCGATCATGGCGTCGATCAGGTCGACCGCTTTCAGCTCGCCATCGATGTTGACCTTGCCGGCCTCCATCGGTCCGCCGGAGATGAAGACGACCGGGATGTCCAGGCGCAGCGCCGCCATCATCATGCCGGGGGTGATCTTGTCGCAATTGGAGATACAGACCATCGCATCGGCGCAGTGGGCATTGACCATGTACTCGACACTGTCAGCGATCACTTCGCGGCTCGGCAGGGAATACAGCATGCCGTCATGGCCCATCGCGATGCCGTCATCGACCGCGATCGTGTTGAACTCCTTGGCGACACCGCCGGCTGCTTCGATCTCGCCGGCGACCATCTGGCCGAGGTCTTTCAGGTGCACGTGGCCGGGCACGAACTGGGTAAAGGAGTTCACCACCGCGATAATCGGCTTTCCGAAATCGCCGTCCTTCATGCCTGTAGCACGCCACAGGCCGCGGGCGCCGGCCATGTTGCGGCCGTGGGTCGAAGTGCGGGAACGGTAGAGTATTGCCACTTTGTGCCTCGTTATCAGTGCTCGGCAGGGGATTACCTGCCGGGCGGGCGAATATCAATCATGCCGAAGGGGGAACGGCCAGCCCCCATCTGTTGCCGGGGCTACTGCGCGACGGTTTTCGCCGCTGGTTGGACCGGGCCAAGGCAGCGCATTCCGGCAATCACCGGCGCCAGCCGGGCATGAGCAGCCTCATAGGCTTCCTGTCCGACCGTGGGAATGTAGCGGGACTCGATCTCGTCCATGTACCGCTCGTCGCCATCGGCGCAGATGCAGGCGACGCGGCTTGGCTTGTCCTGCCGGGCAAGCCAGTCCAGTGCGCCGAGGATGACGCCAACGCTGGACAGGCCAACCTTCGACAGCGCGCGCGTGTGCAGCAGGTTGAACGCCGCCACGGTGGAGGCTTCGTCCATGCGGATCATGCCCGGATCGGGCTTCATCCCGGCAAAGGACGAGCGCCGCTGGCTGCCGAAGGCGGGGATTTTCAGCTTGTCGGTGCAACCGGCCGGGCTTTCGAGGAAGGCGCAGGAACTTTCCGGCTCGACCAGGCAGAGCTGGGTCTGGCCCGGATAGGCCTTCAGGTAATCGGCGAAGCCGCGAGACGTGCCGCCGGAAGACGAGGTCATGAACACCGCATCGAAAGGGCCGTCGGCAAACAGTTCCGGCGCCGTCCAGTTCTGGTGGGCCGCCGGGTTCAGCGGATTGGAATACTGGTCGAGGAAGACCGAGCCTTCCTGCTGGGCGATCTCGCCGGCCACGCGCATGCGGGCGGCATTCGAGGTTTCGCCCGGCTTTGGCTCTGCAATCACGAGGCGGGCGCCTGCGCCTTTGATCTGCGCGGCGTTGTGCGCACTGATGGAGGCCGACGACACGATGGTCGCGCCAATGCTGAGCCGCTGGCAGATACAGGCGAGCGCATTGCCGTAATTGCCGGAGGAGGCGTCGACCACGGCTTTGACCGGACCGACCTTCTCGATTGTCTTCGACAGGATGTACCAGGCGACGCGGTCCTTGACGGACCCGAACTCGTTGCAACGCTCTTCCTTCACCAGCAATTCGTGCGTGAGATTGCCAATCGGGACCTGGTAGGCGGTCAGGGGCGTGTGGCCGATTTTGAATGGACAGCTGGCGACGGTGGTAGTGAAGGGCATAAGGCTGCCTCGGTCTGCGTTTCGCAATTCAGCATAGCTAGCAGGCCGAATCGCTCACGCAAATGTGACAACTGCGTCTGGCAACATTGCAATTTTGTATGCCTTTTTCGGCGGCAGAAGCGCATTCCGGACGGACAGCCTAGTGCGCGTCCGCCCAATTTGCAGCCGCGCGGGCGTCCACTTCCAGAGGAACCGACAGGTCCATGGTCGGGCCAGCGGCCGATTGCATCGTCTCTTTCGCCACCTTGATCAGCGTTTCAGCTTCCTTTTCCGGGCACTCGAAAATGAGTTCGTCGTGCACCTGAAGCAGCATTCTGGCCTTGAGTTTGGCTTTGGTGAGGGCTTCCGGCATGCGGATCATGGCGCGTTTGATGATGTCTGCAGCGGAGCCCTGGATCGGCGCGTTGATGGCCTGGCGCTCAGCAAAGGCCTTTTGCGGCCCCTTCGACTTGATCCCGGCGAGGTGCACTTTCCGGCCAAAGGCCGTCTGCACAAAGCCGTGCTCCTTCGCGAATTCCTTGGTCTCGTCCATATAGGCGCGGATGCCCGGGAAGCGCTTGAAGTAGGTCTTGATATAATCGGCGGCTTCCGATTGCGGGATGCCCAGCTGACGGGCGAGACCAAAGCCGGAAATGCCGTAGATGATGCCGAAATTGATCGCCTTGGCCTGACGGCGCACCATCGGATCCATGCCCTCGATGGGCACGCCGAACATCTCGCTGGCCGTCATCGCATGAATATCGAGGCCGTCCCGGAAGGCGCTCTTCAGCGCGTCGATGTCAGCCATGTGCGCCAGCACGCGCAGCTCAATCTGGCTGTAGTCGGCGCTGACCAGCACATTGCCCTCATCGGCGATAAAGGCTTCGCGGATCTTGCGGCCTTCTTCTGTCCGCACCGGGATGTTCTGCAGGTTCGGATCCGAGGAGGAGAGGCGCCCGGTCTGGGCGACGGCCATCGAGAAGCTGGTGTGCACCCGGCCCGTTTCCTTGTTGATGGCAGCCTGCAGGGCTTCGGTGTAGGTCGAGCGCAGTTTCGACAAGGTCCGCCAGTCGACGATGGTGCGGGGCAGGTCATGGCCCGCCGCGGCGAGGCCTTCCAGCACGTCCGCATCGGTGACCCATGCGCCGGTCTTGGTTTTCTTGCCGCCTTCGATCCCCATCTTGTCGAACAGGATCTCGCCCAGCTGTTTCGGGCTGCCGATATTGAATTCCTCGCCGGCCTGTTTGTGGGCTTCCGCCTCCAGCGCGGCCATGCGCTGGGAGAAGTCGGACGACAGGCGCGAGAGCTTGTCCCGGTCTACCTTGATGCCTTCGCGCTCCATCGCGGCCAGCACGGGCACCAGCGGGCGCTCCTCGGTTTCGTAGACGGTGGTCACTTTCTCCGTGTGCAGAAGCGGCTTGAACGTCTGCCACAAGCGCAACGTGACATCGGCATCTTCGGCGGCGTACTCGGTCGCCTTGTCCAGCGCCACCTTGTCGAAGGTGACCTGGGACTTTCCGGTGCCGGCCACTTCCTTGAAGGAGAGCGGTGTGTGGCCGAGATATTTGTCCGACAACAGGTCCATGCCGTGACCGTGTTTCCCGGCGTTCAGCACATAGGACAGCAGCATCGTGTCATCGATCGGGGCGACCTGGATGCCGTGCTGGGCGAAGATGTTCAGGTCATATTTGATGTTCTGGCCGATCTTCAGGACGGCGTCGTTTTCCAGAAGCGGTTTCAGCGCCTTGATCGCGTCCTTCATTCGCACCTGGCGTGGCGGATCGGCGCCGAACATGTCCCCGTCGCCCGCATCGTTCGGGTCGACATGGGCCAGAGGAATATAGCAGGCTTCGTTCGGTGCGAGCGCCAGCGATACGCCGACAAGGCTTGCAGTGACCGAGTCGAGACTGTCCGTCTCTGTGTCGACGGCGACGAAACCCTGTTTTACCGCGCGGGCGATCCAGTCTTCGAGTTCCTTGAAGTCGCGCACGCAGGCGTATTTCGTCCGGTCGATCGGGTCTTCCGCAGGCGGAGCGGCTTCCAGCGCGCCTTCCTTCTCCATCATCTCGCGCACGCGGCGGGTGATGGTCTTGAATTCCATTTCCTCAAGGAAGCCGAGCAGGGTGTCCGGCTCCGGATCCTGCACCGCGAGATCTTCCAGCGTGGTGTCCAGCGGCACATCATCCTTCAGGGTGACGAGATCGCGGGACAGGCGGATCTGGTCGGCGAAGTTGATTAGCGTTTCGCGGCGCTTGGGCTGTTTGATTTCCTCGGCGCGCGCCAGCAGCGTATCGAGGTCGCCATATTCTCCCAGCAGCGTGGCCGCCGTTTTCACGCCGATGCCGGGGGCGCCCGGCACATTGTCCACGCTATCACCGGCCAGTGACTGGACATCGACGACCTTGTCCGGGCCGACGCCAAATTTCTCGAAGACTTCGTCCCGGCCCATCGTCCTGTTCTTCATCGTGTCGAGCATGACGATCTTGTCGGTGACGAGCTGCATCAGATCCTTGTCCGATGAGACGATGGTGACGCGCGCGCCCTTGGCTTCAGCCTGGCGGGCATAGGTTGCGATCAGGTCATCGGCTTCGAAGCCCTGCATTTCGATTGCGTGCGCTGCGAAGGCCTCTGCTGCCCGGCGGACCAGCGGGAATTGCGGGCGCAGCTCTTCCGGCGGCTCGTCCCGGTTGGCTTTGTACTGGTCGTACAGCTCGTTCCGAAACGTATGGGACGAAGCGTCAAAGATGCAGGCGAAATGCGTTGGACGATCATCGCCCTTCAAATCCTCCAGCAGCTTGAACAGCATGTTGCAGAACCCGCTGACCGCACCAACCGGCAGGCCGTCGGACGCGCGCGTCAGCGGCGGCAATGCGTGGAACGCCCGGAAAATGTAGGCGCTGGCATCGACCAGGTAGAGGTGGCTGTCCTTGGTGATCGGGGCGGTGGCCATGGTCGAGAATCCTTCGTTCCCGATGGTTTAGCCGCCAGAGCGGGGCGCGTCACCCGTCAGGAAACCGGGGGGCGATTCTGCTTGTGGATTACCTGACCTGAGGTAAGCTTTGCCCGAAAACATGCCGGGGAGGGCAGGATATGAGTGGACTAGTGGCGAAGACACCGTGGCATCTTTGGGTCGTCGGTGGGCTCAGCGTTTTATGGAACGCGTTTGGCTGTTTCGATTTCACCATGACCATGACGAAGAATGCGGCCTATCTTGAGCCGTATCCGCAGGAAATGCTCGACTACTGGCTGAACATGCCGATCTGGAGGTGGATCCTCTGGGGCATCGGCGTGATCGGTGGATTGGCGGGCAGCATCGCGCTGCTCCTGCGCCGCAAGCTCGCTTATCCGTTGTTGTTTGCGTCTTTCCTGGCGGCGGCAGTCAGCATGAGTGTCAGCTATGCGGACAAGGACGCACCGAGCATGGAAGGCCAGCTGGCCATGAGCCTGGTCATTGTCGCGATTGCCCTCCTCCTGGCGCTGTACGCGAGGTGGTTGTCGCGTCGGGATGTCTTGCGCTGACGCCACAAGGCTCTAGCCTCTCCCAAAAGGGAGAGACACATGAGCGAGATGAACCAGACTTGGGTGCTGCGCCAGCGGCCGGTGGGCGATATCAAGGAAGGCGACCTTGACCTCGTCGAGACGCCGCTTGAGCCGCTGAAGGATGGCGAGGTGCGGGCAAAGACCGTCTATCTCTCGCTCGACCCGACCAACCGCATCTGGATGAGCGACACGGACGCGTACCTGCCGCCCGTCGGCATTGGCGATGCGATGCGGGGCGGCGGCCTCGCCGTCGTCGTCGAAAGCAAGCATGACGGTTTCCAGCAGGGCGATGTGGTCAACACTGGCCTCGGCACCTGGACCATGTATCCCACGCTGCAGGGCGAAGGTCTGGCTAAGCTGCCGATCCTGCCCGGCGTGCCGCTGACGGCTTATATGGGCCCGCTAGGCGCGACCGGCATGACAGCCTATTTCGGCCTGATGGATATCGGCAAGCCGCAGGCTGGCGAGACTGTGGTTGTCTCCGCCGCAGCCGGCGCGGTCGGGTCCATGGTTGGCCAGATCGCGAAGATCCAGGGCTGCCGCGCCGTTGGCATCGCGGGCAGCGACGACAAGTGCAAATGGCTGACGGAAACGGCCGGTTTCGACGCCGCCATCAACTACAAGACCGAAGATGTCGGCGCGGCGCTGGACAAGCATTGTCCGGACGGGATCGACGTCAATTTCGAGAATGTTGGTGGGCAGATCATGGACGAAGTGATTGCCCGGCTGAACGATTTCTCACGCATGCCGCTCTGCGGCCTGATCAGCACCTATAATGCGACGGACCCGGTGCCGGGACCGTACAATTTCTCAAACCTGCTGATGCGGCGGACGCTGATGAAGGGCTTCATCGTGATCGACTATTTCCCGCGCTTCCCGGAAGGCATCCAGCAGATGGCCCAATGGCTGATGGAAGGGAAACTGAAATTCGAGACGGATGTGGTGAAGGGCTTCGAGAATGCTCCATCCAGCCTGTCGCGGCTCTTCGAGGGCAAGAATCTCGGGAAACTCGTCGTTGAGTGCAGCCCGCCGCCAGCCTGATCGCATTGCTGTTCATCTGTCGTTCAATTACAATGCGTTGTAATTGCAAGTGAATTGGCTGGGAGGGTGAGACGATGCACGCAAGGCGGCTGAAACTGGCCGGTGCGGCCCTCGCCGGGGCGGGGCTGATCGTCCTCGGCGGGTGCACCAGCGAAGACATGGCGATGTTCGCCGATGCGATGGCAGAGGCCTCTGACGAAATGGCCGTAACGCTGACATCCGTGCCCAGCTATGGCTGCGACTACAATATCGACGGTAACCTGGTTTGCGACGACACGGGCGACGGCTTTGCTGACCGGTATGGCGACTCCTATGATGTCGTGCCGGTGGTGTATGCGCCGGTGACGCCGCCCGTCCGAGTGAATGGATATGGCGAGGCCTACCAGTATGACGGGGGCTGCGATTGCTGGCTGCGGGAGCCGTCACTGGATGAAGCGCCGCCGCCGCGCGGCCACGGTCATCACGGGGACGATTAAAGCACCATCGGGGCTATCCAGAAGCCGACGAGCGTGATGATCACCACGCCCATCAGGTTGATGCGGAAGCCTTGGCGGATCATCTCGCTGATCGGCACCCTTCCCGTCGCATAGATTACAGCATTCGGCGCGGTTGCCACCGGCAGCATGAAGGCGCAGCTCGCGGCTACAGCAGCCGGTGCGAACAGGGATTGCGGTGCGGCCCCCACTGCGACAGCGAGTGAGCCGATGATCGGCGACAGGGTCGTCATGGTCGCGACGTTCGATGTCACTTCCGTGAGGAAGATCACGAGCAGGACCATGACGGCCACAATCAGCAATGGCGGGAGAACGCTCAGCATCTGCATCTGCGTGCCGATCCAGTCTGACAGGCCGGTTGCGTGCATGGCCTTGCCGAGCGAAATGCCACCGCCGAAGAGGACGATCACGCCCCATGGCAGTTTGACCGCTTCCTCCCAGGTCATCAGCGCGCGGCGCTCTTCGCCGCCTGCGGGTACGAGGAAGACGAGCACGGCGCCGAACAGGGCAATCATCATGTCTGTCTGCCCGCCATAGGATTCCAGCAGGGGGTAGCCCATGGAGGTCAGCAGCTTTGTCGCGGGCAGGCGCAGCACCCACATCGTCGCGATGATGCCGAATACGATGGCGATGCGCTGCTCCGGTGTCTTGATTGGGCCGAGCTCTAGCAGGTCGTGGTGCACGGAAGCGGCCATCGACTCCCCATGCTTGTATTTTGGCAGGCCGCGCGTGACAGCCCACCAGGCCGCCGGCACCAGGAGCGTGGCGGTCGGGATGCCGAACGTCATCCACTGTCCGAAACCAATGCCTTCGCCGGTTTCTTCCTGCAGCCATTTCAGGGCGATCAGGTTGGTCGGCGTGCCGATCGGCGTCGCCACACCGCCAATGGAGGCGGAATAGCAGACGCCGAGCAGGATCGCTGTGGTGAACTTGCCTTCCTTGTCCTGCAGGGCGGCCGCCGCTGAAATGGCGATGGGCACCATCATCAGCGAAGTCGCCGTGTTCGAGATCCACATGGACAGGACGGCGGTGGCCAGCATGAAGCCGAAAATCAGCGCCTTGGGGGATGTCCCCACACGGTCGACGATGTTGAGGGCAATCCGCTTGTGCAGGTGCCAGCGTTCGACCCCCAGCGCGATCACGAACCCGCCGAGCAGCAGGAGGACGATCGGGTCCATGTAGCTGCTGCTGATCGCGCGCGGCGACAGTGCCGCCACACTGATGGCATCGGCCTGTTCGCCGTGGCCGATGATCGCCGCGCCAAACGGCAGCACGATCAGCGGCAGCAGCGAGGTCGCGGGGATCGGGATCGCCTCGGTCGCCCACCAGGTCGCCATCAGGACGAGCAGGCAGCCGGTGAGCCAGGCGGGCCAGGACAGGCCCGCAGGCGGGCCCACGAGAAGCATGAGCGCCGGAAGAACAATCCCGAGGATGAGGCCGATCGTCCGGTGCGAAAGCGTCATGCAGGGCCTTTCAGGGCGGCGAAGGCGGAGTCGAGCTCTGCCTTGAGGTCTGAGACGGCTTCCAGGCCGACATGGATACGAAGCAGCGGGCCAGCGCGGGATGCGGTCCAGCTGTCCTTGGAACGAGTCAGTTGGTGGTCACATGGAATGAGCAGGCTTTCATAGCCGCCCCATGAAAAACCCATGCCAAACAAGTGCAAAGCGCCCAGAAAACGGTCCATCCCGCCTTCAGGGATGGCATTCAGGACGACGCCGAACAGGCCGCTGGAACCGGAAAAATCCCGTTTCCACAGGGCATGGTCGGGGCTGGAGGGCAGGGCCGGATGCAGCACCTGCGAGACTTCCGGCCGGTCTGCCAGCCAATTCGCCAGCTCCAGCGCGCCGGCTTCGTGTGCCCTGAGGCGCGTGTGCAGGGTGCGCATGCCGCGCAAACAGAGATAGGCATCATCCGGCGCAAGGCTGATGCCGAAATCCTCCGATGCCATACCAATCCGGTTGTAAAGCCGTGCATCAGACGTCATCACCGCGCCGCCGAAGCCGTCTGCATGACCGACGATGTATTTCGTCATCGCCTGGACAACGATATCGGCGCCGAGCTCCAGCGGCTTCAGGAAATACCCTGCGCCCCAGGTGTTGTCGGCGATGGTGGTAACCCCACGCTCACGCGCAACGGCAGTCATCGCCGGAATGTCGGCAACCTCGAACGTGAGCGAACCCGGGGATTCGATGAAGATGGCCTGAGTCTCCGGCCGGATCATGTCTGCGATGCCGGCGCCGATGCGCGGATCGTAGCGGCTGGCCGATACGCCCATATGTTTCAGGCGGCGCTCGCAGAAGCGCGCCGTCGGGCCATAGGCGCTATCCGGGAACAGGATGTGCCCGCCGGACTCGACACAGGACGCAATGGCCAGCGCGCAGGCTTGCAGCCCGTTGGACGCAAGACGCACATGGCTCCCGCCCTCTAGTTCGCAGAGCGCAGCTTCCAGTTCGCGGTGCACCGACAGGCCCATCCGGCCATAACCGGGCTTGGACTCGTACAGCGCCTTTTCAGTGTCGAACAGCACTGTGGAGGCGCGCTCCACGGGTGGGTTGACCGTGACGCTGCCAAGCCGCGCCCCGCGCGTGTGAATGATGCGCGTTTCGGGCCGCTTCATGCCGCGCCTGTTGCCACCGGGCGGGAGGGTTCAGACGCCCATTCGGTCCAGGAGCCATCATAGACAGCGACGTCCCAGTTCCCGAGCCGGGCAAGGCCGAGCGCGAGGATCGCCGCCGTCACACCGGAGCCGCAGGTCGTGATGGTCGGTGCCTTGTGGTCCGGCAGCAGGTCCTGAAGCTCGCTGACCGTTTTCAGCGTGCCGTCGGGATTGATCAGATCGCTGGACGGCGCATTGATGCTGCCGGGGATATGACCGGAGGGGAGGCCTTCGCGCGGCTCCGGGGCTTCGCCCGTGAAACGGCCGGCGGGGCGGGCGTCCACGATGGTGTGCGAACCGCTTTCGGAGGCGGCGGCAACCTGAGCTGAATCCTTCAGGAGATCGCTGCGCACGCGGGCAGTGAAGTGACGCTCCACCGCGACTGGCGGCATGTCTTCAAGTTCACCGCCTTCGGCCTGCCAGGCAGCGAGGCCGCCATCGAGCACTTTCACATCATCATGGCCCATGACACGCAGCATCCACCAGACACGGGCCGCGGCACAAAAATTGTTGTTGTCATAAACAATCACGCGGTTGCCGTCGCCGATGCCCAGCTTGCGCACCCGGGATGAGAACATGATCGGATCGGGCAACATGTGCGGCAGGTCTGTGCCACCGGCCTTGATTGCATCGATGTCGAAATGGACCGCGCCGGGAATGTGCGCCTCGGCCCATTCTTCGCGCCCGGTTTTTTCCGCCTTGAGGAATGGGGCATAATAAGTCGCATCCACGACCCTTATATCGGGTGCGTTGAGATTCTGCTTCAGCCAGCCTGCGGTGACGAGGGGGTCGCCCGTTTCCATTCCTTACCCTTTGATCCATGGCGGAACCGGCAAATCTTTCGATCGCAGGAATTCCGGATTGTACAGTTTCGACTGATAGCGATTGCCGTAGTCGCAGAGTATCGTAACAATCGTGTGGCCGGGGCCAAGATCCTTCGCCATTTTTACTGCACCGGCAACATTGATGCCCGAAGATCCGCCAAGGCACAGGCCTTCATGCTGGACCAGGTCGAACAGCACGTTCAGCGCTTCGGTATCGGTGCAGCGATAGGCCCGGTCGACGACGATATCTTCCAGGTTCGCCGTGATCCGGCCTTGGCCGATGCCTTCGGTGATCGAGGTGCCTTCGGATTTCAGAACGCCATTGGCGAAATACTCGTACATCGCCGCGCCGCCCGGATCAGCAAGGCCGATCTGGACCGACTCGCGTTTCTCCTTCAGCGCCATCGAAACACCGCCCAGCGTTCCGCCGGAGCCCACAGCGCAGATGAATGCGTCGAGCTTGCCGTCGGTCTGGGTCCAGATCTCCTGGCCGGTCGTATCGTGGTGGGCCTTGCGGTTCGAGACATTGTCGAACTGGTTGGCCCAGATCGCGCCATTGGGTTCGCTCTTGGCGAGGTCTTCGGCCAGTTTTCGGGAAAAGTGCTGGTAGTTGTTCGGATTGGCGTAGGGCACTGCGTCCACTTCGATCAGCTCTGCGCCGAGCAGGCGGATGGCGTCCTTTTTCTCCTGGCTTTGCGTGCGGGGCATGACGATGACCACGCGATAGCCGAGCGCCGCGCCGACAAGGGCGAGGCCGATGCCGGTGTTCCCTGCGGTGCCTTCCACGATCGTGCCGCCGGGCTTCAGCTCTCCGGCCGCTTCGGCATCGCGCACGATTCCCAGGGCCGGACGGTCCTTCACGGACTGGCCGGGGTTCAGGAACTCACATTTGCCGAGGATCTCGCAGCCTGTCTCGTCAGAGACCTTGTTGAGGCGGAGGAGCGGCGTGTTGCCGATGAGATCGATAACGGATCGGTAGGTTTGCATACGGGCGGTTTCCAGGTCGGTTTCCGGGTTGAGCCGGGAAGCTAGGGCGCCCCGCGCTGCAGGACAACCGTCGCAGGTCCGGCTTCCCCTAAACTGATCCATCATCTGTCCTGTTGCGTAAACAGGCCATGCGAAATCTCGTTCATGGAATCTCTGCGCTGACGCTGGCCCTCGGACTGGCAGCCGCCGGGCCTGCTGCGGCCGACAATATGCCCGCGGACGGCGGCCTTGTCTGGACGCCGAAGGATGGGGATGTGATCCGCTTCGATGTTCGCCGTCAGGGCAAGCCATTCGGCACGCATGAAGTGCGGTTCGATGTTTTGCCCGACGGGACGGTCGAAGCTCACACGAATGTGAAGCTGCGCGCAGGCTTTGGGCCCATACCGCTCTACCGGTACGATTTGCAGGCGACCGAGCGCTGGCAGGATGGCCTGCTGGTCGGCCTTGAGGGGGAGGTTTTCAGGGACGGCAACAAGGGATCGGTCACCGCGCAGGCGGACGGGAATATGATCGAAGTCGATGGCACCAGCTTTGACGGCACCGTGCCGGCCACAACCATTCCGGCAAGCCATTGGAACATCGCCGGGACGCAGGCGAATACGCTTCTATCATCTGAAAATGGCCAGGTGATTGACGTTTCAGTTCGGCCTGAAGGGCGGGAGACGCTGGAAATCGCCGGTGAGACGGTCGAAGCAAACAAATTTCTGCTCGATTCCGATATCGATGTGACACTCTGGTACGACGACGCCGGGCGATGGCTGAAACTGTCGTTCTCAGCGCGCGGTCAGGAAATCGACTACGTCCTCGAAGCGCCTTACTGGCGCGACCGGGGATAGCGGAACAGGTGCCGGACAGCGCAGATAGATGAAATTTCATCGATCCGGCTTGCACCCCATTCACTCGTAAATTGTACAAATGAATCACCCGAGGTTCTCCCGGTGGGAAGGGGGCGCGCGGGCGGTATCCGGTCAGCCGGATTATGTGATGGGGATCATTAATTGACCGGATTCATGAAGAGCATTGCTGTTCCAGAAAAGCATGCAGCCAGCCTGCGTGCGAGACAGCTGGATATGGTTCGCCGCATCACGTTCGTGATGATCCTGGCGAATCTCATGAATGCCTGCATTGTGGTGATCTGCTTCCTCGGGACGGCGTCCAGCGACGTTCTGTATATCTGGGGCGCAGCCATTCTCGTATCGAGTACCGTGTCCGTGGGGACGCAGTTCTTCAATCCGCGCGACATGGACCCTATGGATGAGCGGTCGCAAACCGCGCTCGACAATTTTACCCGGGGCGCATTGCTGAACGGCATGCTTTGGGGCGTCGTGCCCTTTATCGTGATGCATGCCGCAGCACCGCAGGGCCAGATGATCCTTGGCGTGATCATGGCCGGCATGATGTTCGCCGGCACCTTCCTGATGGCACGGACGCCTGCTGCGGCGATATCTTTCCTGCTGCCGGTCGGCATTGGCGTGGTTGCCGCCATGCAGTTCCAGAGCGATCAGACCTACCAGTTCCTAGCGGTACTTTCGCTCGCCTATATCGGCGTGCTCGTCCTGGCCGTCCGCTGGTCATACAAGCAGTTCGTCGAACAACATCTCAGCGAATGCGCCGTGAAAGAACAGTCCCAGCTGATTGGTCTTCTGCTGCGCGATTTTGAGGAAAGTACCTCGGACTGGCTCTGGCAGACGAATGCCGATGGTCACCTGCAGGACATTCCGCTCGTCTTTGAAGGCGCACCGGAAGCCGACAGCGTCATGCGCAAGGGCGAGCCGCTGCTTGACCTCTTCGTGACGGGGGAAGCTTATCACGTTCTCAAGACGAGCCTGATGCGCCGTCAGGGATTCCGCGACCTGGCCCTTCAGGTGAAGACGTCGGAAGGCAGGCAGGAATGCTGGTGGTCCGTCACGGGCAAACCGATTTTCGAATCCGGCCGGTTCCGCGGCTTCCGCGGTGTGGCGACCGACATCACCCAGTCGAAAGAGATCGAAGACCGCATCGCCTACATGGCGCACTATGACGGCCTGACTGGTCTTCCGAACCGGATCACCATGCAGGAACACTTGGAAAAGGCGGCGCGCCTTCCCGTTCATTCAAAGACAAACCGGGCGCTCGTCTGGCTGGATCTCGACAATTTCAAATGGGTCAACGACACGCTTGGCCATCCGGCCGGCGACGAACTGCTGCGTCAGGTGTCCGGCCGCCTGACCGGGATTTGCGACAATGAGGACGTCGTCTCGCGCATCAGCGGTGACGAGTTTGCCCTGATCATCGAACGCCCGGACCGGGACAAGCTGGAAGGCTTCCTGGACGACCTGGTTGAGCGCTTGTCCGAGCCTTTCGACATTTGGGGCTCCACAGCGAACTGCTCCGCCTCGATCGGCGTGCGCCTGTTCGATACCTTCACTCAGGATGTCCGCGTTCTGCTGAAGCACGCAGACCTCGCGCTTTACCAGGCCAAGAAGCTGGGCAAGGGCAATTGGTGCATGTTCTCCGAGGAGCTCGACGAGCGGGCGCGCGCGCGCCAGCAGATCGAGACAGACCTGCACCGTGCGCTCGACAATGATGAATTGCGCGTCTTCTTCCAGCCGGTGGTCGATGCGGCCACGATGGACGTGACCGGTTTCGAGACCCTGCTTCGCTGGGAACATCCGACACGCGGCCTGGTCTATCCCGGTGAGTTCATCGAACATGCCGAGGACATCGGTCTGATCACGCGGATCGGCGACTGGGTGATCCGTGCGGCAATGTCCGAAGCCCGCCGCCTGCCAGACCATATCGGCATTTCGGTCAACATCTCGCCGCTCCAGATCCACTCGCAAAGCCTGGTGCCGACCATTATGCAGGCGATTGCCGCGAACAATATCGCGCCGGACCGGCTGGAGTTGGAGATCACGGAGAGCGTGCTGATGTCGGATACCGAATTCACGCTCCAGCGCCTGCACCAGATCAAGTCGATTGGTGTACGGATCGCGCTGGACGATTTCGGCACCGGCTTCTCATCGCTGAGCTACCTGCGCAGTTT
>QGCX01000161.1_pt1 | contig 14655 bp, 18 predicted proteins | sample 4708031 | NCBI WGS metagenome assembly QGCX01 (sample SAMN08941163, study PRJNA450518) | Sediment metagenome, whole genome shotgun sequencing project. | reverse complement strand
TTGCTCCAGCGACTGAAATCGCCCTCCAGGGCGTCTGCGCTGAGTACATGACTGACCCGGGACTCAACGCGTCCCCTGCCTGTTTCGGTTTTAAGGTCGTTACAGTCAGGGACGTTGCTGCGCTGCTCACAGAAAGCGGACTGTACCGCTTTGACCAGCGTGCTCTGGTTTCCTTTGACCGCAAGCAGGTAGTCACCGCCCTGCTTTACAATAGCTTTTGCAATTTTCGTCTGGCACGCCATTGCGTCGATGGTCACCAGAGCACCACGCAGAGCGAGCATCTTGATCAGTTCAGGGATCGCGGTGATTTCGTTGCTCTTGCAGTCGGTTTTCAGCTGCCCCAGTACGAGCTTATTCGCAGCGGCATAGGCACTGATCATGTGGATAGTGCTGCTGCGGTCTTCGCGGTCGTAAGAGCCTTTGAGCCTCTGAGCGTCTTACCGTCAATGGCAACGACATTACCTTCAGTCAGTTCATCACCGCTTTCATCCACACCAAAAAGCTCTCTCTGAACTGCTCTGGCTCAATGTTTGAGATGATCCGAGCAAAGGTGTCATCGACAGGAACGTCGAGTTTAAAAAGCTCATGGTCCTTAAACCAGTCGTGGTGACCAAGCACGTATTCACGAATATCGTGCCAGCCTTTAGCGCCGGAAATCACCGCACACAAGGTACCAAACAACACATCGAACAGCGGATGACGCACTTTGGCTCCTTGGCGAGGGTCTTCAACGGGCTTAAAGTGTTCCTGAAACGATTCAATGTGCATGGTTAGGGCTCCCAAAAAGAGAGCGTATGATCACAGACGGAGACCAGCGTCAATCAATGAGCGAAAACGTTCATGATCTCGCCCTGCGCTCAATTCCTTCATAAACACCGTGCTTAAATTTATTTTTTAACCTGACTTGATCTTTGCTTGCTCATTAGACGGGCCTGCTTCTACCAATAGAAGTTTTTCTAAGGCAAGATCTTAGCAGCTTAAACCTTTATTAGGCCTAAGCTGCTAAAACATATTTTCAGTTACCCAATCACCAGATTATTAAGGCCTTTACTCGGCATAATCTTGGGCGCAGTAGAGTTGGCCGCTACCGGCTTCATCATCAAGTAATACCGGAACCAAGGCACCCGGTATTACCGAATCAGGATGGTTAGGTGCTTGCTCTCCACCTAAATCAGTTTGCAACCAACCGGGATCCATTAAGTTCATCAATACGCCACTACCCGCTAAGCTTGGCAGCATGTCTCGCACATAACGATCTAAGGCAGCTTTTGAGCAGCTATAAGCCATTAGCTGGGGTTGGTCGGCAATGCCAGAGGTAACATTTACAATGCGCCCTAAACCTTGCTGCTTCATTTGCGGCAAGAAGGCGTCACATAAGCTTGCAGGGGCAATGCAATTTACTTGAAAACTCAGGGCATAATCTGCCGCGGGTACTACCACATCTTCTCGCCATGGTGTCATAATTGCGGCATTGTTGTATAACACGGTTAAACAATGCTCGGTTAATTGATTCACTTGGGCAACGAGCTTCGCCACGGCTTGGTTATCCGACAGCTCCGCTTCCACCGCATAGGCCACACCTTGCTGGCTAGTAATGTCATCTACCACTCGCTGCGAAGCAGCCAAACTGCGGCTGTGTACAATCACTTTGGCCCCTTGTGCGGCTAAGGCTTTAGCCACGCGTAAACCCACACCTCGGCTGGCGCCGGTGACTAAGGCCCATTTTCCTGCTAATTGCATCGTTTTTTCACCCATTATTCGTTGAGATAATCGCTATTTCATGGCGTTAATCTTAACCTTAAGCGAGCCTCACCCAGCGTTTAGCCTAAGCAAAATTGGCGAAACAAGAGCTGCTTCAAAAGCTAAACCAACGGCGTGAAACCATGACTCAATAAACTGCTAAAAAACAGCGCAGTCAGTGGCCTTGTTCACAGCTAAATTGAGCCTACTATTGGCAATACCGACACACCTAAGTCGCGCCCTAAATTGCAAACGGTTGAAATAGCCAGCTTGAATTTACAGGCTCAATCTTGCCTCGAATTAACCGCCATAAATGCTAGCGAGTCGATTGTGATGATGAATTTATTGATAGAAAATAGCGCGGAGTGTAGCCACTCAATCACAGGGAAGGATTAACTAGCCTAGTTAACCAATTTGTTTACTAGGGCGATTAGGATTATTGGAATGATCAAAGCACTATTTACTCACCCGCTGTATATCAAGATTAACCAGAGTAGTTTTACAGCGAAAAACCTCGCTTTAGACGAAGGCGGAAAACACTCAGCCCATTTACCTCCGAGCGGCTGTTGGTAGAACAGTTTTCAGTAGCCGAACCACTGCGAGCCTCGCCCATCAAAGATCTTCAGCCAAAGGCACTACTTAAAAAAGCGCCAAGGTATTAATAGTAGAATGTTGAAAGAGTACAGGCCAAACGAATCCAAGGTGAAAATAAAGGGGGCGTAATAACCTCCCCCCTTATTAAAACCTAATATTGAAAGCTAATTCGACTTAGCCAAACACATAGCCCAGTACAAATACGGCTATGACAAATATGCCAATGTACTTGGCGCCTTTGGCCATCTCTTTCTTATCTCCACTCCCATTGGGTGGGCGACTACAACATCCCATAGTCTTATCTCCTTTATTAAATTCTAAATTCTATTCTGTAAAAACTCAGCCTTAATACCCTTGGTACAAGCTAAGCTTGCCCTGCTTATCAAAAGCCACTACGTTGAAATCTCGGTAGGCTTCACCTTTTTTAGCCATGCCCGGTGAAAAACGCGGCATACCCGGTGCGGCAATGCCGACCACATTCTGGGGTCGCTCGTTAAGCAAACGTTCAATATCCGCCACTGGCACATGGCCTTCAACCATATAGCCGTCGATCACCGCGGTATGGCAGGAGGCCAATTGCGGCGGCATGGCAAACGAGGCTTTAATTGGGCTCCAATCATTTTGCAGATGCACATTTACCTGATACCCCTGCTGTTCCATGATCGCCGCCCACTCGCCACAGCAACTACAAGATGGCGATTTGTACAGCTCCACCGCGGGCTTGGCGATGGCGTTAAAGCTAAACATGGCTACCGAGAACAGTAGCGTGTTAATTAATTTATTCATTATTTTTCCTCCAGTTAGATACTTATCTAACTTCTATGTCGAGAATCTGTTGTTGGTATTGAAGCCGGTACTGTCCCGGCTTGGGCTGCCATAACAAGGCTTTGCTTGCATAAGGGTCAAGCACTAAGCTTTGCCTATGACCCAATCCTTCAAGTGAAAATTCAGCACGATCAAAACTACGATTAGACACCACCAATTGAGCGTTTTTGGCCTCAATAGTTTGCTTGTGATAAGAAGCCTGCTCACCTAGCGTCCACTCCAGAAGTTGATAGGAACCTAGCTGTTGCAGGTAGGTAATCAACTGCCGCAGGTCTTGCTCACTCAAGTTGTCTTTTAACAACTGCATGGTGGGTTCGTTGCTCAGCGCCTGCTGCAGTTGTGGCAAATTGGCCCCGCGAATATTGCCACCTACATTACCTCCACCATGGGCAAACAGGCCATGACAAGCAATGCAACCGTAGCCACCCGCGGTTTGATAAATGTGCTCGCCACTGGCAGCCAAGGCGACAGCGCTTGGCTGCTGCGCAGCACTATTGAAGCCCAATAAGCTTAGGCTTAGCGCCACCAGCACTCTGAGGCTTTTACGATCAGACATTACAAATATTCCTTATAATAAAGAACAATGATTCACACTAGGCATGAGCTAGTGGTTTACCAAGGAATAAGCTGTATTGATGGTAATCACTTACCACAGCCTTAAAAGGCTAAACGATGGGAGGACGATATACCGAACGAGCCACGGAGCGCGCCTGTACACGGTGCTCTTGGCTTATTAATAGCATATGTTCTAAGGGTTGAATTTGCACAAAAACCTGCGGGATCAGCGCCGCAGAGTAGACAGCACAAGAAACAGCGCAAGAGACTTTAGCTGTAGAGGCACAACAATCTTGTTGGCTAAATTGCTGTTGTTCATTACTGCAATCAGCATTATCGGCGCTAATAGTCATGCTTTGATGGTTTTGCATGGCGTGGTTACTGAGCATTTGTAAAGGCATTAACGAGGCTGCCGCAGACAGGCTAGATAGTAGCATTACTACTAGCATCAAACTGATTCCCCACATTGTGCGCATTTTGTTTTGCATCACCAACCTTAAGCTCAACGAAATAACCATCGAAGTGAAAACTCACCCACTCCGTCCATTCTATTGCAAGAGTATAAATTAGCAAATGGCAATTACTCTCATTTAGCGCCAGATCAATTTTGCCAACAGATTCCGCTTCGCCAACCATCTCTGCCTAGGAATACAGCGGCCTCATCGACCATTGGTTCTTCCCCAACCAGTTCAACTTTTAGCTCCATAAGCCAATATTTACGTTCGATTTTCGAACAAGTTAATCAAAAATAATGCTAAAACAAACTGGGCTTTAAACACGTATCAAAGTAAAGTTGCTTTGTTTAATGGGATTGAGCAATTTGTTGGGTAGGCTTTTAGGGAGAAATGAGTGACAACAAACGTTCAAAACGGTAAACCAATTACAGCCGACTCGACAGACACCTTCGAGCAATGGTCCTTACAAACACGCCTTCCCCAGCTTCGCTACATGGTGTTTTTCACCGCGCTGCTGTATTTATTGTATGGCTACTGTGAAACCTTAATCGACTTACCGCTTGCCAATCTGCGGCTTGCCTTCCATGTGGTGTTAATTCCACTGTCTTTGCTGTTTATTTATCGGCTTAGTTTTTACCCCCAGTACTTCAAACAAATGCGCATACTGCTGGTGTGTGCTCCAGTGGGGGCGGTATGGGCCAGCTTGTACTTAAATGCAGGCTACGACTCTTTTGCCCACTTTAGTCCAGAGATCTACCTGAATATCATTTGGACTTTTACCATGTCGGGGCTGACCTTTCGCTACGCCCTATTTGCCGTATCTTGCTCCTTATCAGGCACACTAGTGATGAGCCACTTGCATGGCGCAAGTGATCCCAAAATCTACCTACACTACCTATGGTTATTGTCTGCCGTGGTATTTGGTGTAGTTAGCTCTATGGTGCTAGAACGAATGATGCGTTCGCTTTATCAACAACAACTCGCCTTAGAGCACGCAGCCAGCGTAGACAGCCTAACGGGCTTGTGGAATCGTGACAAATTATTGCAATTGTTTGAGCAAACCGAAGCAAGCAAGGCGGAGGCGAACTATTCGATCCTGATGTTAGACATCGATCATTTCAAAGCGGTGAATGATCACTACGGACATATTGTTGGAGACAAAGTTTTGGTGCAATTTTCGCAACTGCTTAAACAACAAGTGCATAAGCTTGGCCACGTAGGACGCTTTGGCGGTGAAGAGTTTTGCATACTGCTACCTCAGTTTAGCTTGCGACAAGCCGAACAGTTTGCCGAAAACTTACGGCTTAAGATTAGTGAAACCGAGTTTGATATTGTTGGTGCCAAAACCGCCAGTATCGGGGTTTGCCAATATCAAGTAGCTGAGAACTTCGAAAGCTTAATGACTCGCGCCGATAAAGCGCTATATATGGCTAAAGACCAGGGTCGCAACCGAGTGCAAAGCCTTAATTAAGCAAGCAAAACGCTGGCCACTCTTTTCGCATAAAACACTCGTCACTCAGCATGACTTAAGCCAAGTCACAACACAAATTTGCTCAGGTTTCACCCGATACAGCCTAAACGCTTTGAGCAATAAACTCACTTACCCTCACTTTCTTAAGCCAATCTTAAGTTTCCCTTTGCACTATAGGCTCAGTGTTTAGTTACCAGAGCCTAGTTACGTGTCCCAATCTACCACTTTTACTTTACCGCGCATTCCCATGCATATGAGCGGATTGATCCTATGTTGCGCCTTATATTTTGCCACTGTGATGAATTACCCGGTGCTGCATACCATTTTTGATTTAAGTGTCGATGTCTCCAGCCCGATCTTCCCATACACCGCGCCGGTATTATTACTTTGCGCCTTCATGCTGATTTTTTCGCTATTTGCCTGGCGCTACTTTTTTAAACCCTTTATGGCGCTGGTGATACTGAGTTCGTCGCTGGCACTGTATGCCCAAGTTAACTTTCAAACTATTTTTGATAGCAGCATGATGGAGAGCATATTCGAAACCAACCCTGCAGAAGCCGCCTTTTACCTTAACGGCTCAGTGCTACTGTATTTCCTTGGCTTTGGTCTGCTGCCCTGTGTTTTGCTGTTCATGGTTCGCATCGTGCCCCACGCCAGTTGGTGGCGCGCCCTGCTGGCTCGCTCTGCGCTAGTAATCGTTGCCGTCGCCGGCATCCTCGCTATTGCCGCTACCAGCTATAAAGATTACGCCTCAGTAGGCCGTAACAATCACTACCTGAACAAGATTATTATTCCTGCCCACATTTATAGCGCCGTCAACTACCTGAACGATAGTTATTTTACTACTCCACGGCTTTATCAAACACTGGGGGAAGACGCCACACTGACTCCCGCCAGCAACGGTAAACCCACTTTAATGGTATTGGTACTTGGAGAAACAGCGCGCGCCATGAATTTTGCCTATAACGGCTATCAACGAAATACCAACCCCTATACCCAAGACATGAACTTAATTTCGCTGCAAAATGTCTCCTCTTGTGGCACCTATACCGCTTTGTCAGTGCCTTGCATGTTCTCTAACATGACTCGCTCTAGCTACGATAAGGCTCAAGCAAACAGCCAAGACAACATATTAAACGTGCTGCAGCACGCTGGCGTAGACATAATGTGGATAGATAACGATGGCGGTGACAAAGGGGTTGCCCAGAAGCTTAACTACCAGCAAATTGACGTCTCACTAAAAAATCAAGATTGCAATGGCTCAACTTGTTTCGACATCGCTATGCTAGAGCAAGCTCGTCAATTTATTAGTGAAGATCAACACAACAAGTTGCTGGTATTGCACACCATTGGCAGCCACGGCCCGACCTACTGGCAACGCTACCCCGATGCCCAAGCACCGTTTCAACCGGCCTGTAACCGCAGTGATATTGAAAACTGTAGCGACCAACAAATCGTTAACGTCTATGACAATACCCTGGTCTATACCGACTACGTACTGGCCCAAGTGATTAAACAGTTAGAAACCGTGGGTGACCGCTACAACGTTATGTTGAGTTACATTTCTGACCACGGTGAGTCTTTGGGCGAGAAAGGCTTGTATCTGCATGGTACTCCCTACGCCATCGCTCCTAAAGAGCAAACCCAAGTGCCATGGTTATTGTGGATACCAGAGCAATATGCGCAGCAAAAAAATATCAAGCTAAATTGTTTAAAACAGCAGGCACAAACCAGTCAGTTCTCTCATGACAACCTGTTCCATAGCTTGCTGGGTTTATACGGCGTCAACAGCCGGAGCTACCAGCCGCAATTAGATATAAACCAAGCCTGCCAGCAAGCCGCTTAAGTTCAGCGAAAGGAGTATCAACCCATGCAATCTGAAGTTATTATCAAACGCAATGGTCTGCAACGCATCGCCTATACCTTCGTCCATAGTTTCAATGGATTACGTTGGCTTTGCCAAAACGAAACCGCTTTTCAGCAAGAGCTGTTATTGTTCTTGCCGCTCAGCATTATCGCCTTTTGGCTCGATCTCCCAGCAATGCATACCCTGTTGATTATGCTAAGCATGGTGTTCGTATTGTTTGCTGAAATGGTGAATACCGCTATCGAGGCAGTTGTTGACAGAGTGGGCTTGGAATACCACGCCCTATCACGAGTGGCCAAAAACATTGGCTCGGCCATCGTATTGCTGAGCATGCTTTGCTCAATCGCCGTGTGGGGCACCATACTCTGGTTAAACGCTTGAAGAAATGGCTTAAGTCGCTCGCGGCTTGGCTACGGCGAATAACTTATGTAACAAAAAAATCGTTACATAAGTTATTCATAGTTACACCATTTTAAGCACAGAAAAGCTAAGCAGAGTGACGCACCAATAGCGAATGATGAATAATCTTCGACGGTGCAGCTTGGCCTTCAATGCGCAGCGCTAACATGCGCATGGCTTCTTGGCCCATCTCAAAGGTGGGTTGGTGAATAGTAGTAAGTGAAGGTTCAAACATATCGGCCAAAGGAATGTCATCAAAGCCAATCACTGCCACATCCTCGGGTACCCGCTTGCCCATACGAAACATCGCTTTCATCACCCCAATGGCCAAGGTATCCGATACCGCAAAAATCGCCGTAGGTGGGTGCTCTAAGGTCATTAAACGGCGCGCCGCTAACTCTCCTAAGGGGTAATCAATCCCCCCCATCGACTGCATGTAATCGGCCTCTAGTGATAAACCAGCACTGTTCAGCGCAGCCACATAGCCTTCGCCACGCTGCTGGGCATAAATGTAACGCTCATCAGAATTGACCATGGCTATACGGCTATGGCCTTTAGACACCAAATACAGCACCGCATCTTTAGCCGCCTGCTGATGGTCTATGCTCACGTAGGCCACTGGCGAGTCGGGCACGTATTCAGAACACATCACCCAAGGCAATTCAATAATGCGCTTGGGCAAGGCCTGCTGAGCGGTCATTGGGTCTAAGCTAATCACCCCTGCCACTTGCTTTTGCTCCAGCATATCGAGGTATTTCAGCTCCATGCCACTATGGCCTTGAGTATTGGTGAAAATCACCGAAAAGTCATACTCGCGGGCGGCGGCTTCAATACCTTTTACAATACCGCTGTAAAAAGGGTTCTCAATATTTGGCACTAGTACCATGATCAACTTGCTGCCATTTAGCTTCATTACCGGATTACTCTCCGGCAACTCATAGCCCAGCGCTTGTATGGCTTGTTGTACTTTGTCACGGGTTTGTGGGCGGATCGATGGACTGCTATTTAAAACTCGAGAAACCGTAGCAGTAGAAACACCAGCATATTTAGCCACATCGGCAACAGAGGGACGCATTAATCAACTAAACCTAGCAAAAATATAATGAAACAAATGTAACACGAATTTTATGAGCGCTCCATATTCTCCCAGCTTACCGCCACCTGCCGAAGCTTCATGAGCGAGAGCAATAATGTGAAGCGCCCCATAAAATCACTATAAAAAAGCCAAATCTGTTTCTCTAGTACGGTGTTTTGCTCTAACCTGTGTAACAAATGTAATGTTACATGAATTTCATTAACGGAGTTTTAAATGAGCCGTTCTAATCTTAATAGCGTGATCATCGGCACCGGTATGATAGCCAATGTTCACTTCCGCTCTTTAATCGCAGCTGGCGTTAAGGTAGTGGGTTTAGTGGACGCCGACCAACAGCGCGCCGCACAAATTGCCGAACAATGGGGCGTGGCAGTATTTGACGATTTAGCCCATGCCTTAAGTAGCGACCAAGTGGATGTGGTACACATTTGTACCCCCAATATTTTCCACTTCGAAATGGCCAAACAAGCGCTTAAAGCCGGAAAACATGTGATCTGCGAGAAGCCTTTAGCCACTAAGCTAGAAGATGCCTTAGAGCTACAACAACTTGCCGAGCAAAGTAACTGCATAACTGGCGTGCCTTTCGTTTACCGTTATCACCCAATGGTAAGAGAAGCCAAACAACGCATCGCCGATGGTGAACTAGGTTTATTACATCTCATTCACGGCAGCTACTTGCAAGACTGGTTACTTGAGCAAAGTGATAACAACTGGCGGGTTGACCCCAAACAAGGCGGCGCTTCGCGTGCCTTTGCCGACATAGGCAGCCATTGGTGTGACTTAATGGAGTGGGTCACTGGCGAGCGTTTTGTCTCTCTTACTAGCCATTTCCATACTGCGCAAACCGAGCGTACCACCAGCGCCACAGAAACCTTTAACGATAACAGCTGCGCCGCAGATCTCGGCGAAACCGCCACAGTTACCACTGAAGACATCGCCAACTTGATGCTTGTAACCGAGCAAAATACCCCAGCTACATTAACCGTGAGCCAAGTATCGGCGGGTAGAAAAAACCGTTTGTGGTTTGAAATCGACGGTAGCAAAAGCAGCCTAGAGTTTGACCAAGAAAACCCCGAGAAGCTATGGCTAAGCACCCGTCAATCGCGCAGCTTATTAGTAAGAGACCCTAGCCAAGGTAGCGCCGAGCAAAAACGCTTATCGCTCACCCCTGCTGGCCACGCTCAAGGTTACAGTCACTGCTTCGACGCCTTTATGCGCGACTTTTACGACACCGTTTTAGGTAAATCACCCAGCGGTTTGCCCACCTTTGATGATGGTGCGCGAGCAGCCAAATTAATCGACGCGACGCTGCGCTCATCACAACAGCGACAATGGGTATCAGTGAACAGCGATACCTCTGCTTAACTCTACATACTAATAATATGGATAACACTATGAACAACAATAAATTCATTTTGCCACGCCTACGCGCCATGATGTTTTTACAATTTTTCATCTGGGGCGCTTGGTATACCTCCATCGCGGTCTACATGTCACAAGTGGGCATGAGTGACTTAACTCACTGGCCTTACACGGTAAACCCGCTAGCAGCGGTGATTGCGCCGTTCTTTATTGGCCTAATTGCCGATAAATACTTTTCTACCCAAAAAGTCTTGGGGGTACTACATCTATTGGGGGCGGCCTTCCTATTTCTGGCGCCACAAACCATAGAAAACCCCACCTTATTCATTGTGATTTTGCTGGCCTACAACTTGGCCTACATGCCAACACTGGGGCTATCTAACTCATTGGCCTTCCGTAATATCGACGACCAAGAGAAGCAATTCCCTACCGTTCGTGTATTTGGCACCATCGGCTGGATTGTTGCAGGTCTATTCATTAGCTTTGGCTTGGGTGGGATCTTCGATGTTGCCGCAGAGCAAACGGCTATGCCACTTTACACTGCCGCTAGCGCCAGCTTATTACTGGGTGTTTACAGCTTCATGCTACCCGATACCAAGCCAATCTCTTCTGGTAAGAAAACAACCTTTAGTGAAATTGCCGGCATTAACGTACTTAAAGAGCTAGCCAGCCCAGCCTTCTTTGTGTTCATTTTGGCTTCGTTCTTAATCTGTATTCCTTTAGCCGCTTACTACAATTTCACTCAGTTGTTCTTAAGCTCGATGGATATGGCTAATATCGCCGGTATTCAAACCTTAGGGCAGTTCTCTGAAATACTATTCATGGTATTGATGCCACTATTCTTCCGTCGCCTAGGCGTGAAATGGATGTTGGTGGTGGGCATGTTGGCATGGGTAGTTCGCTACGCCCTATTTGCGGTAAGCGCACCTGACTCAGTTATGTGGATGATCATGATCGGTATCGCGATGCACGGTATCTGCTACGACTTCTTCTTTGTTACTGGTCAAATCTATGTAGACAAGCAATGTAACGACAACAACCGCGGCCAAGCTCAAGGCCTATTAGTATTGGTGACTTACGGTATTGGTATGTTAGTGGGCGCACAAATCGCCGGTATAGTTTACAACAAATACCTGGGTGATGCGGCCATGCTAAGTGCTGAGAAATGGGCTGACTTCTGGTGGTTACCGGCCATGTTTGCTGGCGGCGTAGCCTTACTTTTCATTGCATTTTTCAACGAAAAACGCAGCCGTATTGCCCGACAAGCTCACGCTTAATCAACTTGATTTCAGTAGGTAAGTAGTATGAATCAAATCCAAGGCCCGGCGATATTTTTAGCGCAGTTCATCGCCGACAGCGCCCCATTTAATACCCTACAAGGCATAGCCCAATGGGCTGCCGACAAAGGCTATAAAGCGGTGCAAATGCCCACCTTAAACCCAGAGATCTTCGATCTAGAGCGTGCGGCAAACGAGCCAGCTTATTGCCAACAAGTACAAGCCACTTTGGCTGAATACGGTTTGCAAATTAGCGAGCTGTCTACTCACATTCAAGGTCAATTGTTGGCGGTTCACCCCGCTTATGCACCGCTGATGGACCAATTTTCCCCCGCCGAAGTGCAGGGTAATAATGAGGCGCGCAGCGTTTGGGCTAAGCAGCAATTGCTGCTGGCTGCCAAGGCCTCAGCTAACTTGGGCTTAAACGCTCATGCCACTTTTTCTGGCTCGCTATTGTGGCCATATGTTTACCCTTGGCCACAGCGCCCAGCGCAACTGGTTGAGCAAGGTTTTGCCGAGTTGGCGGCGCGTTGGAAGCCGATCCTCGATGCTTTTGACCAAGCGGGTGTAGATGTGTGCTTTGAGCTGCATCCCGGTGAGGACTTGTTTGATGGCAGCAGCTTTGAGCGTTTCCTTGAGGCTGTAGAGCATCATCCGCGTGCCAATATTCTGTACGATCCAAGCCACATGTTACTGCAAGGCATGGATTACCTTGGCTTCATTGACCGCTACCATAGCCGCATCAAAGCCTTTCATGTGAAAGATGCTGAGTTTCGCCCCAGCGCCAGCCAAGGTGTTTACGGTGGTTATGCTGACTGGGTGGACCGCGCGGGTCGTTTCCGTTCGCTGGGCGATGGGCAAATCGACTTTGTACAGATCTTCAGTAAGCTCACCCAATATGGCTTTACTGGCTGGGCGGTACTGGAGTGGGAATGCTGCTTAAAAGACTCTGAGCAAGGTGCCTGCGAAGGTGCGCCGTTTATTCAGCGTCACCTGATCAATAAAACGGCCAAAGCGTTTGACGACTTTGCCTCCGCCACACACGGTGCTGATTTAAATCAATGCCTATTAGGCTTATAAGCTTAGGCTTAAGCGCCGCTGCCCATTTAGCCAGCGGCGCTTTTTTATTAAGCCTGTCCTTTCATCAACTAACCCAAGCGCTAGCTAGCTCGCAGACAAAGGCTTTCAATTAAAGTAGCCTTCAGTCAAAGCTAAGCGCGGTTATCCGCTCCACCGCTCAATATAGGATCCCGTGATGAGAAAATGGTACGAGCAAAAGTTCAGTGACTTCAGTGTAAAACTGTACAGCAACGCGAATATGCAACAGCCGCTGGCCACTTATAGCGGCACCGGACTGGCTTGGCAGGACTAACTGCTACCACCGAATTTGACTGCGCCCACGCCGATCTCCAGGCGATTTGGCAACAACTGTTGAGCGAGCGAGAAACCCAGTTTGCGACACAGTGACATTCCTCGAATCCATCGTAAAATGGAACGATACCATGCTAATGCGCTGGCCCTATTACTTAGAAATCCAAGTTAGTTACCCATAAGCCACCAGCATAAAACGGCCAGCTTCTCAGCGCTTTTTGAGTCTTTTATTTAAAGTTCCTTAAGTCTTGACTTAAGCCCCTTCAAGGCTTGACCATGCTCGCCAAGACGAGCAGCGAACATCAGGAAGTAAGATGAACAATTTTAGCTATTTTAATCCCACCACCATTCACTTCGGTAAAGGCCAAATTGCCAACCTGAAAAATGAGTTAGCCAACTACAGCCGCATTCTCATCGTCTATGGCGGCGGCAGCATCAAACGCAACGGCGTTTACCAGCAGGTGATGGATGCACTGAGTCAGCATCAAGTATTTGAGTTTGCCGACATCGAACCCAACCCGCACTTTGAAACCTTAATCCAAGCAGCAGAGCTGGCCAAACAACAAGAAGTAGAGCTAATCCTCGCTATCGGCGGCGGCTCGGTAATTGATGGCTGTAAATTTATTGCCGCAGCCGCTTGTTATCAGGGCGATAGCTGGGAAATTATGCTAACTGGCGGAGCCTGCATCCAACAAGCTTTGCCTTTAGGCTGCGTACTCACCCTACCGGCCACCGGCTCAGAAATGAATAAGAACGGCGTGATCACCCGTGCCGCCACTCAAGACAAACTGTCGTTTGGCTCTGATTTAGTACGCCCTCGCTTCTCCATTCTCGATCCCGAAGTCACCTACTCGCTGCCGGCCAAGCAAATTGCTAATGGCGTGGTCGACAGCTTTATTCACGTACTAGAGCAATACCTTACTTATCCGGTAAACGCCAAGGTCAGCGACCGCTTTGCCGAAGGTTTACTGTTAACAATTATCGAAGAAGGGCCGCTAGCACTACAGCAACCCAATAACTATGAAGTACGCGCCAATCTAATGTGGGCGGCAACTATGGCGCTTAATGGCACCGTTAAAAATGGCGTGCCCAGCGATTGGTCCACCCATGCCATCGGCCACGAACTCACCGCTCTCTATGGGCTTGATCACGCGCAAACCCTGGCCATCGTATTGCCCGCACTGTGGCGTTACAAGCAGCCGCAAAAACACGCCAAACTGCTGCAATACGCCAAGCGGGTATGGCAACTCGATGACAGCGACGAGCAACAATGCGTGGAGCAAGCCATCGCGCTGACCGAGCAATTTTTTAACGCCATGGGTGTTGCCAGCAAGCTGCCTGACTATCAGCTAGGTCAGAGCCACATTGAAGCGGTAATTGACAAGTTAACTGAGCACGGCATGACAGCGCTAGGTGAGCATAAAGATATAAGCCCAGAAGATGTGCGTAAGATTTTGGAACTGGCCCTGTAATCGCGCTGAGTCCCGCCTGTTAGGCCTGCGGCTTAAGCATATAGCGACATAAAAAAGCGAGTCATCGACTCTAATGCCGATCAGTTAAGATAGATCCATTGACGATCTTTCTAGGTATAGCAAAATCTGATGTCATTACTGGCATCGGATTTTTTCGTTTATGGACGTCTCACA
>QGCX01000160.1_pt1 | contig 14877 bp, 13 predicted proteins | sample 4708031 | NCBI WGS metagenome assembly QGCX01 (sample SAMN08941163, study PRJNA450518) | Sediment metagenome, whole genome shotgun sequencing project. | reverse complement strand
GTTGGAAATATGGTTTTAATTCTCCTTTTAAAGCGGAGGTGTACTTTGTGAACACCCACCTTTTTACCGATGAAAAATGGGGAACTAAAAGCCCCATCACTTTAAGTGATGATCGTTTTGGTTTGGTAGAAATACGCGCATTCGGAACCTATGCTTTTAAAATTTCAGATGCTGGAAAATTCATTAAGGATATCGTTGGTACAGATAGCAACTTTACCAATTTTGAAATCAACGAACACTTAAAAAGTTTGATTGCAACACGATTTACAGATACCGTTGGTGAAGCCAACCTTCCTATTGAACTTTACGCTGCCAATACTTCCGAATTGTCCGATACGTGCCGTGAAGTAATGGCCCCGGAATTTCAAACAGTAGGTATATCCTTGGAGAAATTCTATATCGAGAATGTCTCCATGCCCGAAGATCTTAAAAAAGAAATCTTCGAGTATAGCCGCATTGATAAATTGGACTTGGATAAACTGACCAAGTTCAAAACAGCCAAAGCCATCGAGGCCGCAGCCCAAAACGAAGGCGGTACCGCCGGTGCCGGAATGGGCATGGGTATGGGATTTGTATTGGCCCAACAAATGGGTGGCATGATGGGCGGAACCATGCATGCCAATCCACAGGGAGCTTCACAACAATCGGCTGGAGCCGTGCCTCCTCCGATGCCAACGCAAACCATGTATTATTATGCGGCAAACGGAGTACAGCATGGTCCTGTGACCTTTGAACAGATGCAATCTTTGTTCGCTTCTCGAGCCATTAACCGGGATAGCTTGGTTTGGAAACAGGGAATGTCCGCTTGGTCAGCCTTAAAAGATGTGGACGATTTAAAATCGTTCTTGGGAGGTAATACACCGCCACCGTTACCAACGGAATAGTTTTAAACTGTCATACTGAACTGTTGTTTCGAGCATAGTCGAGAAACCAGTGAAGTATCTCTGTTCATTTCACTTTTTAATCGTATATGAGTGAGATTCTTCGTTTCACTCAGAATGACAAATAAGCCATTGGAAGAACAAAAAATCCAAAAGACGGAACTCAAAAAAGCCTGTGTCAATTGCGGGGCAGAGCTTAGGTATAAACCTGGCACCACAAGTATAAGTTGTGAATACTGTGGGCATGAGGAAACCATTGCTGTAGATAAGAATGGGTTCGAGGAGTTGGAGCTTTACCCTTTCTTAAAAGAGATGGGGGCGCAAAAGCACAGCGAGGAAATTTCCATGCTGCATTGCAAAAATTGTGGAGCAGACCAACATGTGGAAGAAAACTATAAATCACTTCACTGCGTGTATTGTGGTCAGCCTTTGGTAATAGAAGATGCCTATACAGAAAATTGGATTTTGCCCGGTGCGGTACTCCCCTTTCAAATTGATAAAAAACAATCCTTTACCATTTTTAAAAAGTGGGTAAAACGTTTATGGTTTGCTCCGAACAATCTAAAAAAAGCGGCACTGGACCCTCAGTTTACCAAAGGCCTTTATTTGCCTTACTGGACCTTTGATGCCCAACTCTACGCCTCCTACACAGGTCAACGGGGCGAATATTATTACGAGACCAAAAGGGTTCGCAACGCCAACGGAAAAATGGTGACCCAAAGGGTCAGGAAAACGCGATGGTACCCAGCTGCTGGAGAAGTATCGGGCTTCGTGGACGATACCTTAATCAAAGCTTCGCACCAGAAAACCGGAAGAATCCCAGGTAAAATTGCCTTTTGGGATTTGAAAAAGCTTCAACCTTTCGATAGTGGATTTCTGTCTGGATTTGTAACTGAAAAATATACTATCCCTTTAAAAGATGGTCACTTGCATTCAAAGGAAGAAGCTAAAAACATTGCAAACACATGGTGCCGACGAGACATTGGCGGGGATACCCAGCGTGTGCTCTCTATGGATATGCAACTGAGCGAAGAGACTTTTAAACACATTTTATTGCCCGTTTATGTAAGCGCCTACCGATACAATGGCAAGAAGTACAACTTTTTTATCAATGGGGAGAATGGCCGAATATCGGGTACACGACCTTATAGTTTTTGGAAAATCTTCTTTACCGTGCTGTTAGTACTAGCAGTTATTGGGGTCATAGTTTTTCTATCCAAAAAATAGAGAAATCAACTACCTAATAACTAAAACAAACTCTATGTCATGCTGAGGAGTCAGAAAAGACGACGAAGTATCTCTACCCAGAACTTGAGATTATTCACTGCGTTCAGAATGACATTTGTAACCTTACTTAAACACCAAACAAACCGGATTGGGGTGATTGGTCTCATTCAAAAATGTCAATGTTCCTTTTTCCACATCTCTTTTAAAGACAGCAATATTGCTGGTTTTTTTGTTGGCCACCAATAAGAATTCTCCACTAGGGTCTATAGTAAAATTTCGGGGCCAATCACCATGTACCGATTCTCGACCTACCAATTCCAATTCTCCCGAAGTAGCGTTCACCGCAAAAATTACAATCGTGTTTTCACCGCGATTGGAGCCATACAAAAACTTTCCATCTGGCGATAAATGAAGATCAGCGCAAAAGCTTTCTCCATCAAAATCGGCATCCAAGGTCGAAACCACTTGTATTTCTTCGTAGTTACTATCGCTATCTTTTTCAAAAACGGAAATAGTACTGTTCAACTCATTGATAACGTATAGCATTTTACCATTCTTGCCAAAGGTAAAGTGGCGAGGGCCCGCTCCATCTTCAAAGGGCAGCGTATTTTGTTCCGCAGGTACAAAATTTCCATCTTTTTGATGATATCTTTTAACCGCATCCAATCCCAAATCGGTCACCATAAGCCCATCAACATTGAACTGGGCCATGTGCGCATGCGAGGTTTTAACGGAGTCCAAGGATTTATGATCGATAATCTGAGGGTTATCTGCTAGCGAGCCATCATCTTTTAGTGAAAATAAGGCCACATTGCCTCCAGTATAATTGGCAACGGCCAAATGCCCATCGCCAGAAAGTGAAACGTGGCACGGGTGCGCTCCTTGGGTTCCAATACTGTTTTGAAGCTCCAATGCATTCTCGTTCAAGCCAAAGGCGGTAATACCACCTCCCAAGCTGTCAAAATCAGCCGTTTCCTGGACAGCGTAAAGGTTCTTTTTGTCCTCTGAAATGGCCAAATAGGATGGGTTCGCAAGCTTTGCCGCCAGTTTTTCGTTGGAAAGCTCACCTGTGTTTGTATCAAAAGTATAGGTGTAGATGCCTTCACTATCACCATCGGTATAGGTTCCAACAAACAGAGTGTACATGGGTTTTTCTTCAGGTTTTTCGGTGCAGGCGATTGTCAAAATAGCAATAAGACCCGCCAGAATAATTTTTTTCATGGATGCTTAGTTATGCTGTCCAAATTAAACATTCTAAATCAAAGAATCAGTATTTAGGACAGTTCGGATTTGATTTCCTTTTGAAGAAAAAAGCCCGTGACAATAGTAGAAAGCACATCCGCTATGCAGAAAGATAACCATACCCCTATTTCTCCCATAAAATTGGGAAGTATTAAAATCAGAGGAATAAAAAAGAATCCTTGTCGTGTTAGCGTTAACAATAAAGCTGGAATCGCTTTTCCAATGGCTTGAAAATAGGCGGCCCCTATCAACTGAATGGCAATAATCGGTGTTGCGGCGAACACCAAACGCATGGCCAAGGGTGTATGCTGCAGCACAAAATTGTTGGCTTCGAGTTCCTCTGGAGATAATTCAGGCCGATCACTTAAAAACAATGATGCAATTTCCGCAGGGAAAACCATTAGCACCACAAAAACAATAGTTGCCATCAAGGCGGCATATTTAATCGCTGTATAAATGGATTCTTTTACTCTATCGTACTTAACCGCACCATAATTATAGCCTGCGATGGGCAAAAAACCTTGGGTAACACCAAAAACAGGGAAGAGTGCAAACATCAACATTCTACCGATAATCGCATAAACCGCCACCATGGCCTCCCCGCCCAAGTTGAACAATATATTGTTCATCAATAAATAGGTAATACTGGTTACAGCCTGTCTGGCCAAAGTAACAAAGCCCAATGAACCAATCTCTTTTAAAATGGGACGATCTAAACCGAAATGGGAGATGTTAATTTTTAATTCTGAATTATCCGATAGAAAGAAATAAAACACATAGAGGAAACAAAGCAAATAGCCCACCGTGGTTGCCCAAGCAGCTCCGTGCATGCCCCAATCAAAAACATAAATAAAAATGTAGTCCATGAGCAAGTTTCCAATGGATGGAATGATCATGGCAATCATGGCAAACCTTGGTTTTCCTTCGGCCCTTATCACGGTATTTCCCATCATACAAAGTGCCAAGAAGGGTACCCCGTACAAAATGATGGTGTAGTATATTTTTGCTGGATCAAAAATGGTTCCTTTTCCCCCAAACGCAGGAATCAAAGTATCCACATAATAAAGTCCAAGTGCCACCATGGTTATGGTAACCACTAAGGTCAATGTGATTTGGTTTCCAAATGTTTTAAGTGCCTTTTCTTTGTTGTTGGCACCAAGTGCTCGAGAAATAATACTGGAACCCCCTATCCCGATCGCCATTCCCAAGGCCGCAATAAAGAAGGAAACTGGCAACACTACATTGATGGCGGCAATGGCAATGGAGCCAATCCAATTACCAACAAAAATGGAATCTACCAAAACGTTCAAGGACATCACCAAAATACCGATAGAGGCGGGTGCAGCCTGTTTGATCAGTAATTTTCCTATGGGTTCTTCCCCGAGATCGTTAGAGGTTATTTTGGCCATGCCAGAGGTGATTCTTTGGGTGAAAAATAAAGTGAATATTCTATCACTTCAAATCTACAACGCATCCACCAAACTACCTTTGTTCTCAGTTAGTTTTTTGGCAATACTGTTCCATAGTTCTATTCTGAACTGAAGGGCTTTTTTACTGTACTCGCTCACATCGTTCCATTTTTGCTCATCGGAACCACACAGGGCCTTGATCATACGCAATGCCAAAGGACCATGTTCATCCCCATCCAACTCAATATGCCTTTTGAGATAGTATTCCAGTTTCCCGTATTTACGCGGACCATCTTCTCCACTGTTTTCAATGATTCCCAAAAACATATCTGGAATCAAATCTTCGCGACCAAAGGTAAAGGCAGCCGCGATGATGTGCGGTTGTTTGCTATTGATGACCTCAAAAGTGAACTGTAGAAAATTCTTTTCTGACTGATTGAGTTCAGCTTCTTCAATTTGGTTTGATATTTTTTGTAGATCGGTGAAGGATGAAATAACCCTTTGAACTTTTTGGGTATTGGCATTGACTTCTTGCATCGCATCCAAGTACATCTCAAAATGACTTTTGGCTTCTCCTTTTTCGTTGAAATCACTTTCCTCTTCCAAAACAATCTCATTGATGAATCGCGCCACCGAAGTATCAGTAGCTGGATGCCAAGGCAATCCCACACAGGTTAAATGTTGCTGAAGGGCTTTTAAGAGCGACATGAAATCCCAAACGGCATACACATGGCTCTCCATAAAAATTTTAATGTCATCCACAGACTCTAGTTGTGCATACAGCTCGTGATTTTTGAGTTGCTCCCGAAAAGGGTGAAGCTCCTGCTCCAGGTTTTCAATCTTCATAGCGTTTCTTTTGTTCTATTCTGTCTATGGAATTTAGCGTATGTTGGTTTCGGGAAGTACATCTTTTTCTTCCCATTCCTTTATCCATTTCGCCATGAGCTCGGCCCAATCATCACGGTCGTTCAAGCAGGGAATGTGGATGTAATCACCTCCTCCTGCTTCCTCGAACTGCTCCTTTCCTTCCATAGCGATTTCCTCTAGCGTCTCCAAACAATCACTCACAAAAGCCGGAGTGATTACCACCAAATTTTTGATGCCTTCGTGTCCCAATCGTTCAAATTCCTTGTCCGTAAAGGGTCGCAACCATGGGTCGCTCCCCAATCGTGATTGGAAAGAAGTGCTTACCTTATCTTCGGGCAGGCCCAATTCTTTTTTTACCAACTCGGTGGTGTCGTAGCATTGATGACGGTAACAGGTATGGTGCGCCACAGAGTTTGTTTTACAACACTCCCCGTTCAACTGGCAATGGAACTTTGTCGGGTCCGATTTTCTAATATGCCTTTCCGGAATTCCGTGATAAGAGAAAAGGATATGGTCGTAATCAAATCCCTTTAGGCCTTCGGCGATACTTTTTGATAATATTTTGATGTAATCCGGATTGCTGTAAAAAGCCGGCAAGGTGGTCAAGTGCATTTCGGGAAAGTCCTCTTGTTGTACTTCAAGAGCCTTTACCACCACCGTTTCGTAGGATGACATGGCGTAATGTGGATACAGTGGAACCAAAAATACCTCATCAACCCCTTTGTCTTTCAATTCCTGTAATCCCTCTTTTATGGACATGGAACCGTATCGCATTCCCAAAGCCACAGGAAGTTCCGTATGCTTCTGCACTTTTTCCGCGAATCTTTTGGAAATAATGATCAAAGGAGAACCTTCATCCCACCAAATTTTGGAATAGGCTTCGGCAGATTTTTTAGGACGGGTGTTCAAAATAATCCCTCGAACGATTATGTTTCTCAGAAGGGGGTTTACATCGATAACACGTTCGTCCATCAAAAATTCATCCAAATACGGCTTTACATCTTTGGCGGTAGGGCTATCTGGCGAACCCAAATTGACCAATAAAACTCCTTTTTTCACGGTTGCATAATTTAGGCCGCTAAAATACAACACGAAGCGGACTTCACCTTTTCCGTATCCAAATACTTTCTTATGATGAAATAATGTTTTTCGATTTTGTTTAACCTTTCCGTTCTCCTTGAAGTTTTCTGCCTTATTTTTGGGATATGGAGTCCTTTTACGACAATGTTTCCAAAGAATCTCTCATCTATTTGGGCGTGGCCCTCGTTGTGCTCATCATCCTTTATTGGAGTACTTCCGTACTTATGAAGCGTTTAGGTAAAAACCCAAAATACTTGTTGCCTAAAAGTGCGTTCAAAAGATTAGCAAAACCTTTGGTGTTGATTTTTGTTTCGGTTCTGCTCCGGTTGAAGGCTTTACGTGATCTTTTAAACTTGGAAGATGCGGGGTTCTGGTTTAAAAAAGCAAGTACCATTCTCTTCATTTTTGCCATGGCCTGGGCGATGATCGCTTTGCTTAAAATCATAAAAAAGGCAGTCATTCAAAATTATGATATTGGAGAGGTGGACAACCTAAAGGCACGAAAGGTATATACACAGTTCACTATTCTGGAACGTATTTTTATTTTCATCATAATCCTGTTGGCTACCGGGTTTGCCTTAATGAGTTTTGAGGAAATCCGTGAAGTGGGTATCAGTATTTTTGCATCTGCAGGTGTGGCGGGAATCATTATTGGTTTTTCGGCTCAGCAATTTATCGGGACTATTTTGGCGGGTATTCAAATCGCCATTGCGCAACCCATAAAATTGGATGATGTGGTAATCGTGGAAGGTGAATGGGGACGTATCGAGGAAATTACCTTGACTTACGTTGTGGTGAGCATTTGGGACAAAAGACGCTTAATTGTACCTACACCCTATTTTATAAACCAACCTTTTCAAAACTGGACCAAAACTTCCTCCGACCTTATGGGAACCGTGTTTTTGTATGTGGATTATAATGTTCCTTTTGATAAAATAAGGGAAGAACAAACCCGTATTTTAAAGAATACTGACCTCTGGGACGGCAAAGTTGATGTGCTACAAGTTACCGATACCAAACCCAACTATGTTGAGATAAGGTGTCTCATGAGCGCCAAAGATTCACCAACCGCTTGGGATTTACGAGTGCATGTCCGTGAAAAGCTCATTGTTTATTTACAGGAAAAATATCCTGAAAGTATAGCAAGAACGACTCGATTGACGGTTGAACATAAAAATGACAGTAATGAAGATTAAGATAGTTGCAGTTTTGTTGATTTTGGGCGTTGCTGCAAACGCCCAACAAATTACCTGCTCCCCGGCTGACAAATCCCTTTTTGAGACCAAATTGTCAGATTTGGAGCAAACAAAAGCATCCAATTTAGGTGACACCATTATTACCGTTGGTCAATCGTTTATGGGAACTCCCTATGTGGAAAAAACGTTGGAAATTGGTAAGACCGAAACTCTTGTAGTTAATTTTGGTGGACTGGACTGCACCACCTTTGTAGAAAATGTACTGGCTTTTAGCCTTATGCTTCAAAATCAGCAAAAAGATTTTGAAAATTTTACCGATAATTTAGAATCCGTTCGGTATAGGAATGGAAATTTGGAGGGATACCCTTCTCGTTTACATTATTTTACAGAATGGATCCGCAATAACGAGAAAAAAGGATTGGTCAAGGACATAACCAGAGAATTGGGTGGTGTTGAACTGGAAAAACCCATCAATTTTATGGGAACGCACCGCAATCTTTATCCATTTTTGGCCAGCGACGAGAATTTTGAAGCCATGTTGAAGGTCGAAAAAGAACTTGCCAAAGAAAAGCTTTGTTATTTGCCGCAAGATCACATTGAAAGCAAGGAACATCTTATCAAATCAGGTGACATTCTTGCCTTGGCAACCTCCATAAAAGGGTTGGATGTAACCCATACTGGAATTGCCATCCACCAACCAGACGGAAGATTACATTTATTGCACGCCTCCAGCAAAAATGGCGAAGTGGAAATTTCCGAACTGCCTTTGGCAGATTATCTTAAAAACATCAAAAGCAATATTGGAATCATAGTGGCGAGACCAACCCTACTTTCGCTTTAAGCACCATTCGATTGCTCCCAAAAGATGTTTACGGAACATTGGTTCGTCATAAGCGTCCTCCGTATGGCCTCCTCCTGTGTAAAAAGACCGCCCTCCGTCAAATTCGTGATACCATGCAATCGGATGGTTGGACCCATTAGTGCCGCCTTCGTAGCTGCTCTCATCCAAGTTGAGCAAAACAGTGGTGTTCGGGTTTAGGTTTTTATAGTTATACCACTCATCTGTCCTTGTCCACGTATCTTGCAAATGCTCCGTAGATGGATGTGCTTTGCTTATCACATCTATTTTAGCCTTTCGCACATTCGGATCATTGGGATGACCATTAAAATATCCGCCTACCAATTTCCCATACCATGGCCAATCATATTCGGTATCACACGCGGAATGAATTCCGAGAAAACTTCCGCCTCCTTTTATATAACCTTCAAAGGCAGTTTGTTGTGCATTGTCCAGCACATCCAACGTAGTATTCAAAAACACAACTAGCTTATAGTTGTTTAGATTCTGAGTAGTAAAATCTTCCCCAGATTCAGTTTGTAATACGATAAAGCCATTTTCTCGACCCAATTCTCTGAGGGTCTGCACGCCTTTTTCAATGGATTTATGTCTCCAGCCCTCAGTTTTGGTAAACACCATTACCAATTCGGGCATTTTTTGAGCATTATCTTCAGTTGTAGGTTCATCTTGTGCCGCTATTTGAAAGGTAAAACAAAAAACGAGCAAGGACAGTGCAAATAATTTCATAGTTGTTTGTTTAGACGTTTGAAGTTAAATATTTTTTGGGAGTGGTGCCAAACTTCTTTTTAAAGGAGGCAATAAAATGGCTCGCGGTACTGTAGCCTACTTTTAATCCGACTTCGTTTACGTTGTGCTTCCCTGTTTCCAACATTTTCCGGGCATATTCCATTTTATAATCGAACAAAAACCCGAATACGGAGTCACCATAAATCTGTTTAAAGCCTTCTTTCAACTTTTTTAGGCTTAATCCAACTTCTTTGGAAAGTTCGGCCAAAGTGGGTGGCTCCGCCATACGTGAAATCATGATTTCCTTAGCCATACGAATTCGCCGCACATTATCCTCATCGGCCAAATAAGGACATTGCTCCAAATCGGCATCTTCTGTTTTGTTGAAGTAAAGAGAAATCAGTTCGTAGACTTTTCCTTTCAGATACAATTTTTTGATGGAGGGATGTAAATTGAAATTCATTAACTGACTCAACACAACGGCAGTTGCCGGTGATACTATTTCCTGTGAGTAATATTTCTTTTCCTTGTTCTCATCACTTAAAAAAGGTATATAATCAGCTTCATCCGAAAACAGGGAATGAAACTTCCTGATAGTCATTACCACTGATACCAACCAAGAACCCGGTGAAACAACAAGGTCCAATGGCAAATCCTTTTGGGTATTGTATAAGAGTAATGAGTTTTCCTCGTTAACTTCCAAATAATAGTTCCCCTCATTGAAATTAAACTTGGATTTTCCTTTCAAACAAAAGTGGAATTGAATGTAGGAGCTGTCGATATCACGTTCAATGAGTTTTGGTTCCTTGGCATCATTTTGAATTTTAAGGATATAAATCCCATCTTCGACCAAAATTTCATCATAGGAACCGCTAGCGATATTTTTCATGTTATTTTTCAATAGAATTTTGCTTTTTAGTTAATTTAGAATCGCTCTAAATTGTTTGTTGTATTATCAAATATATCAATAATAACCACGCTTTTAACCATTATCATCGAAAATAAAACATAAAATAATACTAGCTATAATTTATAGTTCCGCTAGCGTTATTTTTTGACCTATAACCCTATTACTTTTGTCTTGCGATTTATATCCTTTATGAGGAACTACCATATTTCAAAACATAATTCCTTCTATGCCATTGGTTTGAGTTACAAGAAGGCGGATGCAGAGGTTAGAGGAAAGTTCAGTCTGGATGTTCCTGCCATTGACCATATTTTGGGCAAGGCCAAGGAAATCGGAATTGATGGCCTTTTGGCCATTTCCACCTGTAACCGGACCGAACTTTACGGTTTTGCGCAACACCCGTATCAGCTTATCAAGTTACTATGTGACCAAACGAATGGAACGGTAGAAGAATTCCAAGAAGTGGCCTATGTGTACAAAAATCACGATGCCATCTCCCACATGTTCAAGGTAGGAACTGGTTTAGACAGTCAGATTTTAGGGGATTTTGAAATCATTAGCCAAATCAAACAAGGTTTTTATCGCTCCAAAAAGCAAGAAATGGCCAATCCGTTCTTGGAACGTTTGTGCAATTCTGTGATTCAGGCCAGCAAGCGCATCAAAAACGAAACGGAATTATCATCGGGTGCTACATCGGTAGCGTTTGCCTCGGTAAAATATATTTTGGACAATGTCGACGACATTTCCAACAAGAACATCTTATTGTTCGGAACCGGAAAAATTGGAAGAAACACCTGCGAAAACCTAGTAAAGCATTCCAACAATTCTCATATTACCTTAATTAATCGAACTCGGGAAAAGGCGGAAGATATTGCAGGCAAGTTCCAGTTGACCGTAAAGGATTACGGCGATCTGCAAACAGAAATTCGTAAGACCGATATTCTTGTAGTAGCTACGGGAGCACAATTACCTACCGTTTCCAAAGCATTGATCTATCCGAAAAAGCCTTTGTTGGTTTTGGATTTATCCGTTCCCAAAAACGTATCCGATGATGTGAAGGAATTGGATAATGTGACTTTGGTGCATTTAGACCAACTATCGCAGATTACGGATGAGACCTTGGCCAAAAGAAAAGAATATGTTCCCAAAGCGGAAGCTATCATCGAAAAGGTGAAAAAGGATTTTCTAAAATGGTTGGAGACCCGAAAGTTTGCCCCGGTAATCAATGCGCTCAAGGATAAACTGAACACCATGAAGACCGAAGAAATCGATTTTCAAACCAAAAAAATTGAAGGATTTGACCAAATTCAGGCGGAAATCATCTCAGATAGAATCATTCAAAAGATTACCAAACAGTTTGCCAACCACCTAAAAAGCAATGAGGTCGATACTGAAGATAGTCTAGAGCTTATCCAAAAAGTGTTTCAGCTAGAACTGCATTCCAAATGAGCAAAATAATCCGAATTGGTACCCGCGACAGCGAACTGGCGCTGTGGCAAGCAACAACCGTGCAACAAAAGTTGGAAGAGTTAGGCTACGATACCATTTTGGTTCCCACTAAATCCATGGGCGATCAAGTTTTGGACAAACCATTGTATGAACTTGGCGTAACCGGGATTTTTACCAAAACCTTGGATGTTGCACTACTAAAAGGCAATATAGATATCGCAGTGCATTCTATGAAAGATGTGCCCACGCAATTACCAAAAGGAATTGTTCAGGCGGCTGTTTTGGAGCGTGCTATTACACACGATATTTTAGTGCACAAAGGTTCTGGATTTCTGGAATCCGATACACCTGCAACTATTGCAACAGGAAGTTTGCGAAGAAGAGCCCAATGGCTGAACAAATATCCTAACCATAAAGTAGTAGACCTTAGGGGAAATGTAAATACCCGACTCCTAAAACTGATTGAAAACGATTGGCAAGGCGCCATTTTTGCTCAGGCAGGGTTGGAGCGTATTAAGCTTTTACCCAAAGATGCCATTCGATTGGATTGGATGATTCCTGCTCCAGCACAAGGTGCCATGTTAGTAGTTGCCAAGGAAGAGGATGATTTTACCAAAGAAGCATTGAGCAAACTGAACCACTCCGGAACCGAAATCAGCACCACCATTGAACGTGAGTTTTTACGCACTTTGGAAGGTGGTTGTACCGCTCCGATAGGTGCTTTGGCTCAAATAAAAGACCTAACAGTTTATTTTGAAGGCGTTGTTTTCTCTTTGGATGGGAAACAGAAAATTGACATCAAAAAAGAAGTAAAATTGTCCGATGTCAAAGATCTTGGTAAAACTTCTGCCGAAGAAGTCTTGCAAAAAGGAGGCGATAAATTGATGCAGGAAATCAGAAATGAAAACAGTACTGTCCACTAAAATGTTGAGCTTGTCCCAAAAGGAGCTTTTTCTAAATTCTGGTTTGGGATTGGTGGAGTACGATGCCCTAAAAATAGAATTCCTGAATGTAAAGATTCCTTTGGACTACACTAACTACATTTTTACCAGCAAGAATGCTGTAAAGGCCTTTTTGAAGCAAACCAAAGAATCGGATATGCCAAAGTTCAACACCTTTTGTGTAGGTGAAAAGACAAAAGCCCTTTTAGAAGAAAATGGGTTAAAAGTGGTCGAAATAGCCGAAAATGCATCAGAATTGGCGGAAAACATTATAAAGCGACATCAAAACGAGACATTTGTATTCCTTTGCGGCAACAAAAGAAGGAATGAACTCCCCGATATACTAACAAAAAATAACGTTCAGTATAAAGAGTTGGAAATATATCATACGAATCTAAATCCAAAGAGTTTTCAAAGGGATTTTGATGGTATTCTTTTTTTTAGCCCAAGTGGCATCCGAAGTTATCTTTTGGAAAACACCATAGAAAATAGCACCTTGTTCTGTATCGGAGAGACCACAGCTGCTGAAGCTCAAAAACATTCAAAAAATATAATTATAGCTAACAAACCAACAGTGGAAAATGTGTTGGTTCAGGCCATAAATCATTTCAGACACTTATGATAAAAAACGACTTGTTCCTAAAAGCTTTAAAAGGTGAAACCGTTGAACGTCCACCCGTGTGGATGATGCGACAAGCAGGCCGCTATTTGCCCGAGTTTATGGAACTCCGTAAAAAATACGATTTCTTCACCCGGTGCCAGACCCCAGAATTGGCCTCTGAAATCACCGTGCAGCCCATTCGCCGATACGGAATGGATGCCGCGATTTTGTTCAGTGATATTTTGGTAATTCCACAAGCAATGGACATCGAGGTGCAGATGAAACCCAATTTTGGACCTTATTTACCCAACCCTATCCGCTCGCAAGCCGATTTGGATAAAGTAATCGTTCCCGATATTCAGGACACTTTGGGATATGTGATGGATGCCATAAACATGACCAAGGAAAAATTGGATGATGAAGTTCCATTGATTGGATTTGCAGGTTCTCCGTGGACACTTCTTTGTTACTGCGTGGAAGGCCAAGGCAGCAAAAGTTTTGACAAGGCCAGAGGGTTTTGCTTCACGCAGCCCGAGGCTGCGCACGAATTACTTCAAAAAATAACGGATACCACTATTGCCTACTTAAAGGCCAAGGTTAAAGCTGGCGTAAATGCCGTTCAAGTATTTGATTCGTGGGGAGGCATGTTATCTCCTCAAGATTATCAAGAATTTTCCTGGAAATACATTCAGCAAATCGTGGATGCATTAAAAGATGAGGCCCCTGTAATCGTTTTTGGAAAAGGATGCTGGTTCGCTTTAAAGGAAATGGCAAACTCAGGAGCTTCGGCCGTTGGGGTCGATTGGACCTGTTCTCCCCAAAATGCAAGATACTTAACGGGAGGAAATGTGACCCTTCAAGGTAATTTTGATCCAGCCCGATTACTTTCGCCGCCCGATAAAATTAAGGAAATGGTCACACAAATGATTCGTGATTTTGGCAAGGACAAGTATATCGTAAACCTAGGTCACGGTATTTTGCCAAACATTCCAGTGGAAAACGCAAAAGCATTCATTGATGCGGTAAAAGAGTACCAAGAGTGAACCTTTTTGCAGTACTAAAACAAGTTGATTTTAAAAATATACTGAAAGTTATTTTTATAGGTTTGAGCCGTCCTCACTTTATATTGCCAACTATTAAAGCTACCAAGGATTGCATAGCCATCTCGACCAAAAACTACGGTAAGCTCCACCATAAAAATGGGCCTGCCAATGCGTTTAGACATGCTTTTTGGAATTATTTGATTGCCAAACAATGCTATAAATGGCAGCAAAATGAGAAAACCGTTTTGGCGTGGGCAAAAAAAGTAACCGATTGGCATGAGGATTCATTCCCCAATAAAAAATTGCCAAAACGAATGGATTTGCATAATAACGAAGTGGGCCGCTTCATTTTTGAGCAAAACATGGAAAACACCGAAAAGGAAATTATTGAATTATTAAAGCATATGGCTTTGGAGTCAATTAAAATTGATGAAAGTTCAGTCCTTTCC
>QGCX01000159.1_pt1 | contig 14933 bp, 11 predicted proteins | sample 4708031 | NCBI WGS metagenome assembly QGCX01 (sample SAMN08941163, study PRJNA450518) | Sediment metagenome, whole genome shotgun sequencing project. | reverse complement strand
CCAAAAGACAGGACACCCTATTTTTTCTAACTATTTTTATAATCCACTTAAAGTAGTTTCGCCCAAAAGAGAACATGACAGAGGAAGAACCATCCATTTGTGAACAAAAAACCTACAATCAAATATTTCGTGATCACTACGAAACAGTAACACGATTTATTTATTTTAAATGTGGAGACCTTGCACAGGCCGAGGATATTGTTCAAAATGTATTTGTAAAACTTTGGAAGTTGTGCTCCACGGTCTCATTTTCCAAAGTGAAGGCTTACCTGTACAGGGCAGCCAACAACTCTTTCCTAAATGAAAAAGCACATGAGAAAATTGTATTGAAACATTTAGAAAAGGTAACACCTTCCGTGGACAATGAAAACCCTGAATATTTAATGCAAATGGACGAATTCCACGAAAAACTTAAAGTAGCCATTGCTTCCTTGCCACAAAAAGAAAGGGAAGTATACCTATTAAGCAGAGTGGAAAAGAAAACCTATACGGAAATTGCAGAAATATTAGGGCTTGGTGTAAAGGCAATTGAACGCAGAATGAGCAAGGCCTTGTTGAGCTTACGGGAAGTACTCGGAAAAGAATTAAAATTTTAATAGGGTAAGTGATTGTTTAACTGTCATTTAAATAAGAGAGCAAATGCCTATGGAGGAAAAATACGCCAGTGAAGATTTTTTGGCCCGATGGTTAGCAGGAGAATTAAGCGATGAAGAGCTAACAGGGTTCCAGGCATCCAATGTCTATAGGGAAATTATGGCCATTGATAATGTGGCCAAATCCCTGAAGGGCCCTAAAATAGATACTGAAAAGGCCCTCTCCCTTGTAACTTTAAAAAACCAAAAGATACAGAAAGAGACCAAAGTAAAACGCTTGTGGTTATTTTCTGCAGCAGCGGCATGCATTGCCTTATTATTTACTGGATACACCTATTTCTACGGTACAAAAACCTATGCCACCGGTATTGGCGAAAAAGAATCCGTGCTACTCGCTGATGGCTCTATCATTGAGATGAATTCCAATTCAAGATTATCCTACAAACGATTTAATTGGGAGGAAGACCGCTCTGTGGATTTTGACGGCGAGGCCTTTTTTGATATTAAATCAGGTAACGATTTTACGGTGATTACTCCCGAAGGGACAGTTTCGGTTTTGGGAACCAAATTTAACATTAAGATCCGTAAGGATTTTAAAATTCAATGCTATGAAGGTTCTGTAGTATTTAATCCATTGGACAAAACCCATTCCAGCATGGAGCTCACCCAAGGAATGGAGATCCAATTAATGAATGGGCAAATTCTTCAAAAACAATTTTCACAAAACACTCCAGATTGGAAAAATGGGTTTTCTTCTTTTTCAGAACAACCATTCTCTGAAGTTTTGGATGAGCTATCCCTACAATATCCTATTAGATTTAAGTTGAATGACGTTGATATAAATCGCAAGTTTACAGGGAATTTTACCCATAATAATCTTGAAAATGCGCTAAAAACAACAATGGAGCCCATGGGTGTCAAATATCATATTTCTACGGACAAAAGAATTGTTACCTTGTCTGATTAAGAAATGAGGTATTTTGTAACGCTATTATTATTGTTCCTTCTGGGCATCCCTATATCCCATGCCCAAGAAAATCTATTCTACGAGTTCAAGGAAACTCCTTTAAAAGAGGTCATTCAGCAACTGGAAAAAGAAATAAACCTAAGTTTTTCTTATGCGGAGGACCTCGTGGACAATAAAACCATTTCCGCATTGGCCGAAGGCCTATCCCTGGAAAAACTTCTTGATATCCTTGAAGCACAGACCGGATTACATTTTGAAAAAATGGATGGCGAACCGCAAATAATTATTGCGCCTATTTCCCTTGAAAAGGAAATCTGTCTTTACTTGTTGGACCAAGATACCCGCCTGCCCATTACAGAAAACCAAGTTGTGGTGGATTCAAGTTTGGTGATGGAAACTGACCAAAAAGGAAATATCAAGTTTAAGGATACAGGAAAATCAAAATATTTGATAAAAGTTTCGGGATATGGCTCATTGGAAGTCCAGCCCACAGAAACATGTAAATCCCTTTATCTTTCGGTAGTTTACAAAGAACTAAAAGAGGTTGTAGTAACCTCATATATCACTACGGGAATAGATCGAAACCACGATGGTTCCATCACCATAGCCCAAGAACCTTTGGGACCGATTCCAGGACAAACAACCCCCGACATCTTACAGAGCATCCAAATGATCCCCGGTGTTTCCAGTTTGGATGAATCAGCTTCCGGCATACAAATACATGGGGGGACTTCCGATCAAAATTTGGTGCTCTTTGATCATATCCGGGTATTCAATACAGGATATCTCTACGGTATGCTTTCCAGGTTCAACCCCTATGCCACGGAAAAAGCAACCATTTTTAAAACTGCCACTAGTGCCGCCTACGGTGACCGGGTTTCGGGGATTATCGACATAAATACCGATGATAAGGTTTCCCACAAGGTGTCCGGAGGAGTTGGAATAGATGGATTGAGTGTGGACGGATATATTAAAACTCCAATATCCGACAAATCATCTTTCTCCCTATATGCTAGAAATGCCTATTTGGATATTCTCAAAACCCAGACCTATGAAGCCTATGCCAAGAAGATTTTCAGTAATTCGGGCCCAATTTCGGATAGCAATGGAAATCCGTTGAACGTAAGTTCCGATGACGGCTATACATATGATACCAGCGACAGTGAGTTTCGGTTTTATGATATCAACGCAAAATATGTGTACCAGCCTTCTGAAAAGGACAAACTTTCCGTTAGCGCATTAATGACCAGAAACCGTACACTGTTTTCGTTCCAAAACAACGGGGAAACCAAAAGGGATTCCTTGGCCACGGGGAACGGAGGCGTAAGCATTAATTGGAAACACCAAACCTCCACGAGGCAGACAGATCAGATCACCACCTATTTTTCATCCTACGATTCGTATTACCGTAATCTGGAATTGTATGGCAACGAATTGGAAGAGACCAATATCCGAGGGAACAGGATAAGTGATTTTGGATTGGAACTCAAATCGGATAGGATTTTTAAAAACAACGACCTGTTAAGTTTCGGATACCAGCTTTCCAATACCAATTTGGAAATCGATATGAGCCATGTATCCAATTTGGATTCTACGGACAATATTAGCCTTCCCTTGCAGGATAGCAACCTTAAGAATGTACTTTTTGGGGAATACAGCTTCAGAAAAGACAATGGAGCATTGTTAAAAATGGGGCTTAGAGCTGTACATTATGGTAGTTTAGGTAGTCTATATCTGGAACCAAGACTAAATATTGAGATACCCATCAACAAAAGCTTTCGGATACGGACAGGAATGGAAAGAAGAAACCAACCCATTTCGCAACTTATCGAATTTAACCAAACCGAGCTTAGGCTGGAAAACAATCTTTGGAGACTGTCCGACAATACGGATTACCCGCTTTTACAAAGCAATCAATTTTCGGCAGGTTTACTTTTTGATAAAAATGGGTGGACCGTTGATGCTGAGGCCTATTATAAATATTTGACAGGACTCACTTCCTACAGTCAGGGTTTTCATCTGCCCCAACCCAACCTGAGTAAAGGAAAAAGTCGAATTATAGGAGTGGATATACTATTGAAAAAACGCATTCGAAACTACAGTTTCTGGGCAGGATATTCCTTCAATGATGTGAATTTTACTTTTGATGGGATCCAAGAAAGTAGTTTTTCAGGAAACAACGATATACCGAATAGCTTTAGGGTATCCAATAGTTTGGACATCAAAAACCTGAAGCTTTCCCTAGGATGGCAATATCGCACGGGAACACCCTTTACCCCCATTAAAAATTACGATGAAGAATCCAAAGCGGTTGCGTTTGAATCGTTGAACAGCGGTAGATTACCCAGTTTCCATAGACTGGATGCCTCCTTGACCTATGATTTTGCAATCAATCCCAAATCCACTAAAATCCAGTTGGGCATTTCAGCTTTGAATATTTATGACCGTATCGTACCACTGGCCATCATCCACAGAACCAATCAACAAGATGGAGAACTACTTTTGGAACAGGTCATACAAAGAAGGTCTTTGGGATTTACTCCAAATCTAACTTTACGAATATTTTTCTGAACTAGATAAAAGCAATCCTTGCAAACAAAAAACCCTGACAATAGATTTTGTCAGGGTTTTTGAAGTACCTTGGGAGGGAATCGAACCCTCACTCCCGAAGGAACTGGATTTTGAATCCAGCGCGTCTACCAGTTCCGCCACCAAGGCATTGGCTTCACATTTTTCAAATGCGAGTGCAAAGCTAAAAAAATATTTTTATTTATCACCAAAAAATACTTTCATTTATCCTTTAGCAACCCGAATTAATTCTTAAATTTGCACCTCCTTATTAAAAAGTACTTTAAAACGCTAGTTAACAAGAGATTGTAATGGCCTATCAAGTTCCGGAACCTAAAATTTTTGCTTGCACCCAAAGCGTTGAGCTGGGTGAGAAGATTGCCGCTTCCTATGGCGCAGAATTGGGAAAAGTCCAATTCTCACGTTATAGTGATGGTGAGTTCCAGCCTTCGTTCGAGGAGTCAATTCGGGGAGCAAGAATTTTTATAATTGGTTCCACTAATCCAAGCTCGGAAAACTTGATGGAAATGTTGTTGATGCTGGATGCTGCCAAAAGAGCTTCCGCCAGACACATTACTGCCGTTATGCCCTACTTTGGTTGGGCCAGACAGGATAGAAAGGACAAACCACGTGTTCCCATTGCTGCAAAATTGGTAGCTAAAATGTTGGAAACAGCTGGAGCGACAAGAATAATTACCATGGACCTGCATGCAGACCAAATCCAAGGCTTCTTCGAAAAGCCAGTAGATCATCTGTTTGCCTCCACCCTATTCTTGCCTTATTTAAAAGGACTGAATCTGGACAACTTGTGTATTGCATCCCCAGATATGGGAGGTTCCAAAAGAGCCTATGCTTATTCAAAAGCACTGGAATGCGATGTGGTCATCTGTTACAAGCAAAGAGCCAAGGCCAATGTTATTTCCCATATGGAACTGATAGGCGATGTAAAAGGAAAAAATGTAGTATTAGCTGATGATATGGTTGATACGGCAGGCACCCTTACCAGAGCTGCTGATTTGATGATGGAGAGAGGTGCAGTAAGTGTACGTGCCGTAACTACCCACGGACTTTTATCGGGTGATGCATACGAAAAAATAGAAAAATCAAAGTTGACTGAATTAATCGTAACCGATTCCATTCCAGTAGACAAAGATAAAAGCAAAATAAAGATATTGTCATGTGCCGATCTGTTTGCAGATGTAATGCACCGAGTGCACCACAACACATCCATATCTTCAAAATTTTTAATGTAAATCAATTTAATATATAACAATGAAGTCAATTACAATCAAAGGATCCCAAAGAGAAAGCGTGGGCAAGGTTTCTACCAAAGCCTTACGTAATGCTGGAAAGGTCCCTTGCGTGCTGTACGGAGGGGATAAACCATTGCATTTTTCAGCTGATGAAATCGCATTCAAAGACTTGGTGTACACCCCAAATGCACACACCGTAGTAATTGAATTGAAGGATGGCGAAAAGTTTGCCGCCATATTACAGGATATTCAATTTCACCCTGTAACGGACAAAATTCTTCACATTGATTTCTACCAGTTGTTCGAAGACAAACCAATCACCATGAAAATACCAGTACGTTTGGAAGGAAATTCGCCAGGGGTACGAAATGGTGGACGTTTACTTTTCAGAAAAAGAAAACTTTCCATTAGAGCATTGCCCGATTTGCTTCCTGATTTTATCACTATTGATATTTCCAAGTTGAGGATTGGTCAAACCATTGCTGTGGAAACTATTCTAAACGACGACTATACATTCTTACACCCAGATAGTACTGCTATCGTTCAGGTGAAAGCTTCTAGAACTTCTGTTGATGACGAGTTAGAAGATGAAGATGAAGAAGGTGCAGAAGGTGAAGGCGCCGAAGCTGGAGAAGCTGGAGAAGCTCCTCAAGCCGAAGCTGCGGAATAGCACTTTGAAGATTTTGCAAAAGCATCCCTTTTTTACTTTGGTAAAATTTGGGATGCTTTTGTATTTTTAGAGAAACCTAACATCGTCGATGCTCAAATTCATCAACAGGCTTTTTGGCCCATCAAAACAATTACTGAAAGAAATCGACCCCATGAAAAAATTTTTGATTGTTGGTCTTGGAAATATTGGACCTGATTATGAGGATACCCGCCATAATATTGGGTTTAAGATTCTTGACTTTTTGGCAGAACAGGAGGGTTTTACTTTTGAAAGTGCAAAACTGGGAGCTATTGCGACGTTTAAACACAAGGGGAAAAGTGTGGTATGCTTAAAACCATCCACTTACATGAACTTGAGCGGCAAAGCAGTAAAATACTGGATGGATAAGGAAAATATAAATCTGGACAACATATTGGTTGTGACGGATGACATTAACCTACCTTTTGGCTCCCTAAGATTAAAAGGCAAGGGAAGTGATGGTGGCCACAATGGATTAAAGGACATCCAAAATGTTTTACAGACAACTAAATATAACCGCTTTAGGTTTGGTGTTGGCGCTGACTTTAGTAAAGGCAAACAGGTGGATTATGTTTTGGGCAAATGGGATGATGACCAAGAAAAAGCCATGCCAGAACGACTAAAAGTATCTACTGACCTTATACGCTCATTCATATTTGCTGGTGCAAAAAACACCATGAACCAATTCAATGGCAAGTAAATCTAAAGCACTTTAAAGTCAAACACCCCTGAATCTGAGGTATTACCCTCCAAATCGGTTGTTAGGACTCTCCAATAATAGGTCGTACCAGATTCTACACCCACAGGCAATTCCATGGTGGTTGAATTCGTTATTCCCACAGAAGTACTTGGGGGATTCACCTCTGAGAAAAACACCTCAAAAGAATCAATATCATTGTCCACATCTGCACCGGACCATTCCAAAACAACTTCATTGGCAATATCCTTTTGTACGGTAGACCCTGATGCAGGCTTGACCAGTTGCGCGGGAAAGGGTGTATAGGTAGTTTGTGAACCCGCATTATAAAATAACCATGTTACACTTGAAGCTACTTGGTCAGAATCAGAATTCCGAGATGTAACGGACCATGCAAATGGTGTTCCCTTGGTAATCGTAAGACTAGCAGAAGTGGTGGTGGTAGATATATTTTGAGGCACATTGGTTTCCAAATTCACAACACTAAGGGTATAGCTCTCCGTATTGTTGGATGCCATCCACCTAAAAGTTATCTGGGTGGACGTTTGATTGATATCGGTACCGGTAGTGCACTCAGAATTTTCTTCAGGAAACACCAACATTGCCCCTTCCGGTGCTGGAGGAGGACCATCATCACCCCCGCAAGAAACCAATAAAGCCATTATGGATAACCTAATTAAATTCCGAATCATCTTTTTATGAGTTTAAACATTTCTTTTACTCCGGCTTTTTCAACTCGTAGATAATAAATCCCTTTGGTAAGATTAGATAGATCCAATTGAAGGTCATCTCCAAAAACCCTTCTATTCTCCGTTTGCACCAGCCTACCGTTGGACGTAAATATTTGAATTCCTACATTTCCTTCATAACCTCCCAAATAGATTTCTGTAGTGCTCTCTACTGGGTTTGGAGACAATATGGGCCTTGAGGAATAGAACAAGGTTTTTTCTATTACACCTTGACAGGGCAAGTTTGAATAGACCCTCAATGTATTAGTGCCTTCCTCCAAATCCAGCTTAACCTTTGATGCTTCTGTTTGAGTTACTAATCCATTGAGCTCAATATTATAAAATGAAGCTCCACTCAATTCCATACTCAAAATACCCGCATCTACTAACGCTGACAAATCCAGAACATCTGGTTGTGTAATTACAGCATTGAAACATACCTCCTGATAGGTAATCATACCATTTGTTCCTGTAATACAAAGAGAATAATCACCAGCGGTTAAATTGTTAAATATTTGAGAGTCGGTAAAATCAAATGAATCCGCACCACTAGGACCAGTCAAAACAGCCGTATAGGTTATGGAGGTATCAAAAGGTGTTATTGTAATGGAGCCATTATTGCTGGTACGGCAAGTTTCACTTTCTATTTCAACTTCAAAATTATCTTGGGCAAATCTATAAATGGCACACCCATTGGTATTTACGTCAACACCTTTTGGAGTTCCCAAGCAAAGATCATCACCATCGTCAAAAACCCCATCTTCATCTTCATCGGGCCGGTAATTTCCTTCAATACAGATATCCAAAGAAAAACCTATCAAAGTTCCTCCATCGCTCGAAGCTGTATCCTGAATTTCCAAAATCCATTCACCCAAAATGGATTCACCTTTCAATGAAGCTAATGACCCTAGAGGTGTTACCGTTCCAGAAATCGCAGGGCTTCCTGTACATTCAATGGGGCTTCCATCATCATCAAAAACCGCATTAATGTTATTTAAGTCTCCGCATGTATTAGAGATCAATGTTACCTCTGTCCCGGCTGGTGAAATCAAAGTTACAATCAAGTCTTCCAAATAGGTATGGTCCAATTCCAAGTTGACATTCACATCGGATATAGGTAAATCTTCCAAAAAAAACACTGATGCGGTCACTGTTGGCGTACCTGAAGATGAAACAGTAAGAGGCAAGTCGTTAGATTCTTTATTCTTACAATCAACTTGTGATGTGATAAAATTGAAAGCGGTTCCAAAAGTTCCGGTTCCACAGCCATTATTTGGTCGAACCCTCCAAAAATACTCGGTTTGTTCCGCCAAACCGGTTGTTTTATAGATAGTAAATGGAATCGAGGCAGATTCAACAATATTGATAAAGCCAGCATCTGTAGCAAGCTCAATATCATAGCTGGAATACAGCGGGTTTTCTTCCCAAATGAGTTCAGCATCCAAAGAAACTCCACCTTCTCCATTAGCAGGTGACAATAGTGCTACATCGGAAAAAGTACCATCCTGTACCGTTAGCGCAAAAATCACACTTTTAGTCACAGATGCAGCGGTCGAAGTAACTGTAATATCATAAACACCGGGAGCAACGCCATTGGTGTTGGATAAGGTCAGATCCACCGAAGTATTATCGGAACTTGCTGCTATTGGAGAAAAGCTTGCGGATAAACCTGCAGGAACATCTGCCGAGAATGTGGAATTCTCATTAAACCCAACATAGGTTTCATATACAAAAGGAATTACCAAATCATTCGGTTGACAGACCTCATATTTAAGATCAGCAAAATTTAAGACTACTTCGGATTGCTCAATAGTAAAGTCGGTTGTATTAACCGCAAAAAATATGTTGTCGCTTGCTTTTACCATGATTCGAGCAGTAGTTGTTACATCACCTGGTAATTGTATTTCTTCGGACCCATCATTAAGAGTGTTTTCCAATAAAATGATGGGATACGTTAACCCTCCATCCAAGGAAAGAAAAATATCCACTGTTTTGGTATTCACTGGAGCAATATTGGTATTGGCCACATCCCATGTGATTTCTTGTACCGAACCTGCTGCATAAATTTCATTGCTCGTTTGTGAAGTAACCACAAATGGACCCGCGGCTTTAATCACATTTACATCCATTACATCTGAAATCACCTGTCCTCCACCTGCGGCATTGTCTCTTACAGTACACGCAAAACTGAAGCTTCGCTCTATTTCGGAAACAGTTTCCCAAGCATCCCCTATAGCAGGGTTGATTTGGGTGAGGTTTCCCTGAGCCACTTCCGATAGCCGTGGAAAATATCTTTTTGGGTCCGTACTAGGTGGAAGAGACCTAAAATTAGCGCCACTGGGATTGGTAGGGCCAAAGGATGCTGTGGTCACCAAACCATCATCTATTTGTTCCCAAGTATAGGTAAGCACATCCCCAACATCGAGGTCGCTTGCAATACCTTCTAATACAAAAGCAGTACCCGTTGGTATTGTAAAATCGTTTACCGGAGTAAGTACTGGTGGTGAATTGACCAATGCCGTAGTTTGTGCACAGGACGTTGTTTCCAAATAAGTTGATATTTGAAGAATACTGTTATAATGAAAATAATCATCCCCATTGGATGCCACGTTATTCTCCCCAACAATCCCAGCATAACCCATAATTGTGCTTCCGCTGGCCGGCTCTGCCTGTACTCCAGTACCTTCAGATTCGAAGGACCATGTATGGTTAGCTCCAAATTGGTGTCCAAGTTCGTGCGCTACATAATCCAAATCATAGACATCCCCTTGTGGGTTGTTAGCCGAAGAAAAAGCACTTCCCTTTCTATTGTCCACACAAACGGAAGCAATAAAACCAGCATTCCCATTATCTTCCCCTTCACCAACTTTATGAAAAAGATGTCCCACATCATAATTCGCCTCACCAATTATGGAAGTGATGGTGGACTGTACTTCCGAATTTAAACTATCATCATACGGGTCGGTAACCGCATTTGTAAAAATAATGAGGTCGTTATTGGGTATCAACTCCAATGTAACGCCCAAATCGGTTTCAAAAACTTCGTTCACTCTGGTAATGGTAGCATTGATTCCTGCAAGAGCATCTTCCACTGTGCCTCCCATCTCCTGAGTATATTCTCCTGAGGCAGAAATCGCAATTCTATATTTACGTAATACTTGGCCATCTACCAAAGGAACAATGGTCTTTGCCATAGTGCCTGAAGACTTATTATCCCCACCGAACAGGTCTTTGCTGGTTTCACAGATAAAATCCATCTTCGAAGAAAGTCCATCTTCTTTATCGTACAAAATATAGGTGTCCGACTTATTGGAAACCGGTTCCATAAATGCTGTTTTGTTGTTCCGCAAGTCCACAACCATACTTTGAAGACCTTTGTGCGAACTACTCAGCTTCACCTTATATCTCCCGTCGGCACTAACTCCCGTGTACGATTTTATGTTAGGGTATTTTTTGGCAAGGTCAGGATGCAATACCGAAGTTTCTTTCAAATTAAATGGAACCACATTGCCATTATTATTTGGAAGGTACACTACTTGCTTATTGTTTTTTGCTACGGAAAAAGATTTTATCCTATCGGAAAACATTCCCTTTTCCAATGAAAAGACACTCTTAGCGCCAGAAATATCCTTTAGTGAAGCACTACGCAGGTTAGTCTGTTTGGGAATGCTTTTCCAATAACCTTGCTGCCCGTAAATGCAAAAGCAGCTAAAAAATATGGCTATTGAAAAAACAAAATGTAATTTAGCTTTCATACACGGTTAGGGCATAGTATAATTTCAAATGTAAGCCTTTTTTTATTTCTTTATTGCGTTGGAAACAATCCATAACATTTCTGATTTCAAGGACATTCCGCACCATACGGTGGTGACCATCGGCACCTTTGACGGTGTACATCTTGGACATCGCAAGATATTGGAACGCCTCACAAACAATGCCAAAAACACCGGATTAAAGTCCACAGTGCTCACTTTTTTCCCGCATCCACGTATGGTGCTGCAAAAAGATGTGGACATTAAATTGTTGAACACTCTCGAAGAAAAAAAACAGATTTTGGAAACCTTGGGACTGGATTATTTGATCATTCATCCCTTTACCAAGGAATTTTCCAGGCTTTCAGCCATTGACTTTGTTCGCGATATTCTTGTGAACAGCATCAAATCAAAGAGAGTCATCATTGGTTACGATCATAGATTTGGACGCAACCGAAATGCCAACATACAAGACCTGACCACCTTTGGAAATACCTTCGATTTTGAAGTGGAAGAAATTCCAGCTCAAGAAATTGAAGACGTTTCCGTAAGCTCCACAAAAATTAGAAAGGCACTTTTGGAAGGTGATGTGGAAACTGCCAACAATTATCTCAGTTATGCCTACATGCTCACTGGGACGGTAAAAAAAGGAAAGGGTCTCGGCAAAGGATTTGGTTTCCCAACGGCTAACCTACATATTGCCGAAGATTATAAGCTTATTCCCAAGAATGGCGCTTATGTTGTAAAAAGCAATATTGATGGAGAAGAATACTTTGGCATGATGAACATCGGGTTCAACCCCACTGTAGATGGTTCCCAAAAGAGCATTGAGGTCAACTTTTTTGATTTTGAAGGCGACCTCTACGACAAAAAGATTCAAGTGGAACTGCTGCACCGCATTCGAGACGAGCATAAGTTCAATTCCATTGAAGAACTTAAGGAACAACTGAAAAAGGACAAAAACCACTCCCTGGACCTAATCTCCAAATAAATGCTAAGCCAATTTCTTTTTAAGAAGATTGACAATGCACAATTTGTTGTTTTCAGGGTGTTTTATGGCCTATTGGTTAGTGCCGAATGTTATGGTGCCATAGCAACCGGTTGGGTGCGCAGAACCTTGGTGGAGCCCGAATTCACTTTTTCCTTTATCGGTTTTGAATGGTTACAACCGCTGCCAGGAAATGGCATGTATATTTATTTCGCGGTCATGGGCACCTTAGGTCTTTTAATAGCCCTTGGACTCAAGTATCGCTTTAGCGCATTGGCCTTTGCCGTATTGTGGTCCGGTGTGTATTTAATGCAAAAAACATCCTATAACAATCACTATTATCTTTTGATGCTACTCGCGTACATCATGGCATTTCTGCCAGCGAACCGAGATGCTTCATTGGATGCGAAATTGAATCCAAAATTACGTTCGCAGACGATGCACAATTGGATAAGATGGATAATTATCCTGCAACTCTTCATTGTATACACTTATGCATCGGTGGCCAAACTATATGCGGATTGGTTGGATTTTAGTATGATTGAAGTATTGATGAGTTCCAAGAAGGATTACTATGTGATCGGGGACTTGCTTCAAGAAAAATGGGTGCATAAAATAATAGCCATTTTTGGAATTTGCTTTGATTTGTTGATTGTTCCTGCCCTACTTTGGAAACCCACTCGGAAAATAGCCTTTGTGCTGTCCATTTTCTTTCATTTGTTCAATAGCATCGTATTTCAGATAGGTATTTTCCCTTACCTGTCATTGGCGTTTACGGTTTTCTTTTTTGAACCACAGACCATCCGGAACATCTTTTTAAGAACCAAAAAGATAATTCCAGAAACCAAAATCATCATCCCTAAAACAAAAAACGTAGTTCTTACGGTTTTGGGCATTTACTTTCTGTTTCAATTGATTTTGCCACTTCGTCACCATTTTTTCAAAGATGACGTGCTTTGGACCGAAGAAGGCCACCGATTAAGTTGGCGGATGATGTTGCGTAGCCGTGGCGGAAGAATCACCTATAAAGTGGTAAACTCCCAAACCAAGGACACAACCAAAATCAACCTAAACGATTATCTCACAAAAAAACAACAACGAAGAGTGGCCTGCTATCCCGACTTTATTTGGCAGTTTGCCCAACGCCTTAAAAAAGAATATGCCGAGCAAGGTGAAGAAATCCAGGTTTTTGTGGAAAATAAGGTTAAGATTAATCAAAATCCCTATCAGCAATTTATTGACCCCAATGTTGATTTGGCCAACGTTCCATGGAAACATTTTGCCCATAACGATTGGATTCTGCCCTCTCCCAAGGAATAAAGTTGGGCACTTCTTCAGATTGAATTAAATTTGCGGCTCAAAACAAGGCCATGCTTCAAATACAGAACATCAGGGAAAACAAGGAAAGTATCATCACTGCTTTAAAAAAGCGTAACCTCGATGCCGAACCTATGATATCAAAGGTTTTGGAACTCGACGAAAGAAGACGTTCCATCCAAACCGAACTGGACGCTACCTTGGCCGAATCCAATAAACTTTCAAAAGAAATTGGTATGCTTTTCAAAACAGGAAAAGCACAGGAAGCCAATATTCTAAAAGAAAAAACTGCTGGACTCAAAGAAGCATCAAAAAAATTAGGAGACGATTTAAACACTACTGCCGATGAACTTCAGGAGCAATTGTATTTAATCCCGAACGTTCCCCACGATTCTGTACCTGCTGGTAACTCGGAAGAGGACAACGAAGAAATTTTCAAGGAAGGAGACATCCCTACCCTATCCAAAGAAGCACTTCCACATTGGGAATTGGCCAAAAAATACGACATCATCGATTTTGAGCTTGGGGTAAAAATCACAGGGGCAGGATTTCCCGTTTACAAAGGAAAAGGCGCTCGCTTGCAACGTGCCTTGATTGCTTATTTCTTGGATAAAAATGCCGAAGCGGGCTACACCGAAATGCAAGTGCCACTTATGGTGAACGAAGACTCTGGTTATGGAACAGGTCAGTTGCCGGACAAAGAAGGACAGATGTATCACGTACAGGCCGATGATCTGTACCTTATCCCAACGGCCGAAGTGCCTGTGACCAACTTGCACAGAGGCGACCTTTTGGCGGAAAGTGATTTTCCCATCAAATACACTGGCTACACCCCCTGTTTCCGTCGCGAGGCAGGAAGCTACGGAGCACACGTTCGCGGATTGAACCGTTTGCATCAATTCGACAAGGTGGAAATCGTACGAATGGAGCACCCCAACAATTCATACCAAGCTTTGGATGAAATGGTGGAACATGTGAAAAATATTCTTCGCGAACTCAAGTTACCATACCGAATTTTGCGTCTTTGCGGAGGCGATTTAGGCTTCACTTCTGCATTGACTTTTGATTTTGAAGTATTCTCAACCGCACAAGACCGTTGGTTGGAGATCAGTTCCGTATCCAATTTTGAAACCTTCCAAGCCAACCGTTTAAAGCTTCGGTTCAAGGATGAAAATGGAAAAAGCCAATTGGCCCATACCTTGAATGGCAGTTCTTTGGCATTACCTAGGGTTTTGGCCGGAATCTTGGAGAACTATCAGACCGATGAGGGCATAAAAATACCTGAGGTTTTGGTTCCTTACTGCGGTTTTGATATCATCGATTAGGCATTTCAACCAATTATTTGGATTCGCTTAACAGAATCCCCCACATTTCTGCGTTAT